>Ga0307377_10000256_pt1 | contig 74100 bp, 59 predicted proteins | sample TR3MG_FD_202535 | JGI IMG/M metagenome (GOLD analysis project Ga0307377, IMG submission 202535) | Soil microbial communities from Risofladan, Vaasa, Finland - TR-3 | ecosystem: Environmental > Terrestrial > Soil > Coastal area > Acid sulfate soil | place: Finland: Risofladan, Vaasa | collected...
CCAACCTGCCGGCAATCCCCGATGTGGGTCTTGTCCGGATGCAGGGTCAGTTCCTGGGCCTCGGTCCACGCACGCACCGCCGCCCATGCTTGTTGTGCCTCCTCGGCACTACGGCACAGGATGACGAAGTCGTCCGCGTAACGCACCATGTGATAACCACGCTTGCGCATGGCCGCATCCAGCGGATGCAGGTAGATGTTGGCCAGCAGCGGACTGATCACCGCGCCTTGCGGTGTACCCGCCGTAGGCGTCCATCGTTCCAGGTCCTTGACGATATCCTGCTGTAGCCATTGCTCCAGCAGCGCCAGTACCCGCCCATCACTGAGGTGTTCGGCAACACGTTTCATCAGGCGTTGCCGCGGGATGGTGTCGAAGTAGCTTTTGAGGTCGGCATCCACCACGTGGGTGTAGCCCGCCTGCAGCCACCGGTCCACTTCCCGCAGCGCGTCCTTGCAGCCGCGCCCGGGACGGAATCCATAACTCGTTGGCTCAAATTCACGCTCAAATATCGGCTCGATGACCATCTTCGTGGCCATCTGGACGATCCGGTCCTTGATCGTCGGAATCCCCAACGGGCGGCTCTTGCCGTGGTCTTTGGGAATGTCCACCCGCCGCACCGCTTGGGCACGATAGGTTTCGCCTTGGAGCGCTTGGGCCAATTCGCTCAGGTACTCCGCCTCACGGCTCGCGAATCGCTCGATACTCTGTCCATCGATCCCCGCCGCTCCCCGATTGCGCTTCACGCGTTGCCACGCTTCGGCCAAGGTTTGCGGACGATAGATCTTGTCGATCAGACTGAACCACTTGTTTCCTTTGACGCCGTTATCCAGCGCCGCCAACATGCGGGCGCTCCAGATTGAACGGTTCACCCACGGCCATGCGACCGACGGGTCGGACGAACCTTGCGTAGCCCCTTCGGGCACTGGCGATTCTTTGCTTGCGCTCTCGTTCATTCCAAAGTTTCCACATCCACCTTCCTGCCTCCCTTCCCTCGGCGATGGTTGTGTTGCCATCGCTTGCGCCGTTGCCGGCTTCGGTACTACGAAGACTCTGACTCCTGACGCCGTCACCACGACGACAGGTCTCCCCGCTTATCTCACGCACACTTCCCGACGTTCCGCCTCCAACCACGTGGGTGACCCGAATATCGCTTTGGCAGCCAATTCAGCGTATTCGATGTGTTTCAGGCTTCGCCCTCTCCTAGCAAGCTCGCCGTCATTCCCCGCCGAATCGAGTTCGTCATCCTGCGGACCGCCAGTTCGTCTCCAGTTGCTCTCCACCCCGCCTCGCGACGACGCAGTTACCTTCGACTACAGGGCCTTGGCTTGCCCTGACACGGACTTGCACCGTGCTGTGTACGCGCCTTCACGGGCGCACTAGGAGCGCACTAGTGCGCGATGCTCTTGCTGCATAGCGAAGAGCATCGCGCACAAGTGCGCTCCTACACGGGTTTTGAATGCGACCGCTCAGAATCCCTGCACGCCGGCCGCACGCAACCGTGCGGCCTGTTCGCGCACCGCCGGGTGCCCGAAGAACGCGACCAGCTGATCGGCGCGACCGGCGCCGACGCCCTCGATCGCCTGCCACTGGCTTGCACGGCGCGCACTGAGCGTGGCCCAGTCCGGCAACCCGACGCGGCCACGGGGCGGCATCCCCAGTGCGTGCAGCCATTGCGCGAAGGGACGCCCACGGGCGGAGGCGAAGGTCCGCGCCAGGGTGGCGGCATGGGCCCGGCCGATGCCCGGCACACCGGCAAGCTGTGCCGGCGTCAGGCTCATCCAGTCGAGCAGGCCATGGATCAGCCCGGCGTCGACCAGCGCCTGCCAGGTGTCGGCGCCGAGGCCGTCGAACTGCAGACCCTGCCTGCCGCCCAGCCGCCGCAGGCGCGCCAGGAACTGCTGCCGGCAAGCATCCGTCGCCTGCCAGCAGCTGAGGGCATCGTATGCCTGCGGATCGGGCGGCGTCACCACGGCACGCTGCTGCGTGCGCCACACCACCGATTGCAGGCGCGGAATGGTCAGGCCGGCGAGCACCAGCTCGACCTGATCGCCGGGGCGGATGTCCAGCTGCCGCCAGCGCCGCAGCGAACCCACGCTGACCCGCTGCACCCGATGGTCGTCCAGTTGCACCGGCTCCAGTTCCAGCACCGGCGTGATGCGACCGGTGCGGCCGATCGTGAAGATCACCGCGCGCACCTCGGCCAGCGCCTGCGCCGCCGGGTATTTCCAGGCCACCGCCCATGCCGGCGGCGCAGCCTGCCAGGTCGCCGCCGCGGGGCGATGGCCCTGGCGCAACACCGTGCCATCGGCGGCAAACGGCATCGCGTGGCGATACCACTGTTCGCGCCAGCGCTTGACCTCGGCCAGGCTGCCGACCGGGTGGGTATAGGCCACGCTGTCGTTCAGACCCATCGCCTTGAGCCCGGCCAGCCGCGCCGGCATGTCGGCCGGGCCGCTGGGCCAGTCCCATACGAACAGGCCGATCTTCGCGGCCGTGGCGGCATCCAGCGACTCGCGCGCCAGTGCCCCGGCCACCGCCGAGCGTGCATTCGCGCCGCCGTCGCGGGCCTGCACATGACCAGGTACGCGCCAGTAGATTTCGCCTTGCAGTACCACCCGTGCCGGCGCATGCGGCAGCAGCTTGGGGATGGCGTCGATGCGCTGTGCACGGCCGGTCCAGTCCGAGCCATGGATGCCGTCCCCGCGACTGGTCGCCTGGCGCAATTGGCCGTCCAGATACAACAGGGTGACCGCCACACCATCGGCCTTCGGCTGCACCCACAGATCCCGGTCGCCGCGCGCGTGCATCCACGCCGCCAGCGCAACGGCATCGGGCAGCTTGGCCAGCCCGGTTTGCGCCACCGGCGCACGCGTGCTGCCCCCGGCATCGGCCAGATGCGCGGGCGGCGCCGGCGACTGCGCAGGGAAACACTCGCGCCAGCCGGCAAAGCGTTGCAGCGCCTGATCGTAGACGGCATCGTCGACCGGCGACTGGCCGCTGACCCGGTACGCATGGTTCCAGCCGTCGAGCCGCGCATGCAGCGCGTTCAGTTCCTGCCGTGCCTGCACCGGGGTCCAGTCGGGACAGTCGGCTGCGCGCAATGTGCCACCGCAGAAACCGGCGATGCCGGCGGCAAGCCACAGCCATCCGTTGCGCATGGAGTTGTCCTCGCGTCGTGTGAGAAGTGAGTGCAGAGAAGTGAGAAATGAGTAAAGGCATGCAGGAGCGACGTTTCTCTCGTTTCTCAATCCTCTCCACTCGTTCCTCTCTCCCAATGAATCCAGAAGAGCAGGAGTCGACAGGCTAGCCGGCAACCGGCGGCGCCGGCAGCCGGCGATGCCGATGCGGCGCGTAGGCGTCGACCGGGTCGCGGATTCAGCGGATGCCACCTGTCGCGACGCAGGTTGCCGACATTATCGATACGGCCCGCGAATACCGTGCCTGCACCGTTCGTCCTGAGCGTAGCGAAGTCGAAGGCAGGCGTCCGCACGGTTCGCGGGCCGGATCAATCGCCCGTCGCGGCGGCAGGATCGACGATACGCAACGTCGTTTCGCCGTCGAAACGGCCGTTCGGACCGAAGCGCCGCTCCACGATCACGCCGTGACCGTCATGCCCGATCGCCACCACCGTGCTGGCACGGGTGCCGTAGAGATCGCCGCGGATAAAGGCGGACGACAGCCAGCGTTCGCGCTCCAGCCCGACGCCGGTATCGGGCAGTAGCGCGTCGGGCGCGACGCGTCCGTCGGCCAGCGCGTCGAGCAGCGGGGCAAAATCATCGTCGCCGCCCCGGTCGATCCAACCCTGCAGGCGTTGCATCAACTCGCGGGTCTTCGGCCACGGTGTGTTGAAGTCGGCGTTGGACAGACCATGCACGCCGGGCGTCACCGCCTGTGCGGACGGCGCCGGGCGATTGCCCAGATAGAAGCCGGCACGGGCGTCGAAGGTCAGCAGGTTGAACGGGCGATAGTCCGCCGCCGCCGCGAGCAGCCGCTGCGCGTGACCTGTCGCATCCGGCGCGCCGGCGAGGTAGTCGGTGGCCAGCAGCCCGCGCGAGGCACCCGTCTGAGGATCGCGCGGATCGCGCACGTTGGTCACCACGCAACAGCGGCCGGCATCGGTCACGCCCAGCCAGGTCCCGCCGGCCTCCAGGTCGCGGCCACCGATGATGGGCATGTCGCTCCAGCGCGCCAGCGGCGCACTGGGACGCGCGTGGAATTCGTCGCGGTTGCCGGCCAGCAGCAGGCGCCAGCGCGGATGCGCGTTCCAGGCAAAGGCGATCAGGCACATAAAAGCAGGAGTGAGTGAAGAGGAATGAGGAGTGAGAGATGGGGGTTGCGCAGTGGAAAGGGCGACCGGCCCTGCCCGTGCCTGGCGGACAACGTGGTGATCAGGCAAGGAAGCCCGCCGGCAAACAGGGCTTGTCGCAACGACCGGCGCACGAGGTATTCATTCTCCGCTCTCACTTCTCACTCCTCTTCACTCACCTCTCGCCCGCCGCTTTACGGCTTCGGCCCAGCGCATCGCCACCGACGGCGAGGTCATGCAGACGGCCTCGTCGGTGACGGTGGTGACGGCGCGCTCGAGCAGCTGGATATCGGCCTCGTGCTGGCGTGCCACATGCGGATCCTCGAAGAAGATCGCCCGCTGGCAACGCCGCTCCAGCACCAGATCGGCGATTTGCGCATCGCCGCCCATCGGACCGCTCTGGTAGCGGTCCACCCAGACCCGCTGCCGCGGCCAGCCGCGGCTCCAGGCCAGTTCATTGAGACGCTGGCCAGTGGTTCCGGTGGCGATCCGGCGCGCGAATCGCGACAGCAGGTCGAAATGCTCCGCGGCATAGGCCAGCATCTGCGGCTTCATCGCATCATGCGCGATCAGCGCCAGGGTCTGCCTCTCCAGCGCGTGCAAGCTGTCGGCGCCCGGGTCGGCGGCGAAGCCGGCACGGATGCGTTCCATCTCGATCCAGTCGCGTGCCGAAGCCACGGTGGAAATGAACGGCTTGCCGTGGATCACGCACTGGCGCTTGAGCGCCACCGCTTCGGGAAAGATCGAGGACGGATCGACCGGATCCACCAGATAGATCGCGCCATCCAGCACCCGCCCGGACTGCTCCAGCCCGACCACCTCGGCGACCAGTTTCATCAGCCCGCCTTCGCGCCCATTCGGATAGCGCCGCAAGGCGGCATAGTCGGCGAGCCGCCCGGTCCGCACGATCGCATCGTAGGTACGCCCTACCGTGTGCAGGCCCAGCTGCAGTTCACGGATGCCGGACTCACAGGCCCGCAGCCAGCGGAACAGCGCCGCGTCACCGTGGCTGTGATGAAGTTGGTTGGCGGCAAGGCCCAGACGCATGAAGCGCGCTCCCGAAAGCGGATGAATCAACCGAAGAACCAGTAGCACACGCCGATCGACGCCAGCACGCCGGCCAGATCGGCCAGCAGCGCACAGCCGATGGTGTGCCGCACGCGGCGGATACCGACCGCGCCGTAATACACCGCCACCACGAAGAAGGTGGTCTCGGTGCTGCCTTGCACGGTGGCCGCAAGCAGTGCGGGAAAACTGTCGACGCCGGAATGATGCATGGTCTCGATCAGCATCGCGCGAGCGGCACTGCCGGAGAACGGCTTGACCAGCGCGGTCGGCAGGGCGTCGACGAAACGATCGTCCAGCCCGGCATGCAGCACCAGCCAGCGGATGCCGTCCAGCAGGAAGTCCAGCGCGCCGGACGCACGCAGCACGCCGACCGCGCACAGCATCGCGATCAGATACGGCAGCAGATCCTTCGCCACCTCGAAACCCTGTTTCGCGCCGTCGATGAAACTCTCGAACAGCGGCACCTTGCGGTACGCGCCCACGCTCACGAACACGACGATCACGCCGAACAGCAGCAGGTTGCCGAGCAGGCCCGACAGCGACGCCAGCGCCGCGGCCGTCATCGAGGCCAGCAGTGCGATGAAGCCGCCCAGCAGCAACGCACCGCCGCCCAGCCACGCCAGCACCACCGGATCGTGCAGGCGCAGTTTCTGCATGAACGCCACGCTTAGGAAACCCACCAGGGTGGAGGCGCTGGTAGCCAGCAGGATCGGCAGGAACACCAGCGTGGGATCGTGCGCGCCGGCCTGCGCGCGGTACATGAACACGGTCACCGGCAGCAGGGTGAGCGACGAGGCGTTGAGCACCAGGAACAGGATCTGCGCGTTGCTGGCGGTGTCCGCGGAGGGGTTCAGCGTCTGCAGTTCGCGCATCGCACGCAGGCCGATAGGCGTGGCCGCATTGTCCAGCCCCAGCGCGTTGGCGGCGAAGTTCAGCGTGATCAGGCCGATCGCCGGATGCCCGCGCGGCAGCTCCGGCATCAGCCGCGCAAACAGCGGCCCCAGCAGGCGCGCCAGCCGATCCACCAGCCCGGCCTGCTCGGCGATGCGCAGGAAACCCAGCCACAAGGTCAGCGTGCCGAACAGCAGCAGCATCACCTTGACCGACAGATCGGCCATGTCGAACAACGCGCCAACCACCGCGGCGAACACGCCCTCGTCTCCACCCACCAGCCAGCGCGCCAGCGCGGCCACCGCCGCCACCAGAAAAAACCCGAACCATAGCCGGTTCAGCATGGGCGAGGCGACACGGCGGGAAAGGCAGGCATTCCGCATTATCGGCGACATCAGCGGCGGCGGCCACCGATGTCGTCGTCGCAAAAGCAGCAAGCACACCTATGGAAACTCTGAACAAGTCCCGCCCTCTCGGTTACAATTAGACGTCCAAACGCAAGGTCACCATCGATGACGCAGATGAGCTTCTCCGATGCCGAGTATGCCGGCAAGCGCAAGCAGACGCGACGGGAAATATTCCTTGCCGAGATGGAACAGACTGTGCCATGGGAAACCTTGCGGGCATTGATCGAACCGGTCTACCCCAAGGCCGGCAACGGACTCCGTCCATATGCTCTCGAGACCATGCTGCGCATTGAACTGATGCAGAACTGGTACAGCTACAGCGATCCGGCAATGGAGGAAGCGCTGTACGAAATCGCGCCGCTGCGCTGTTTCACCGGTCTGTCGCTGGCCCGCGGCAGCGTGCCGGACGAAACCACCATCCTCAACTTCCGGCGCCTGCTGGAAACCCACGGCCTGGCGCCGAAAGTGCTGGCGTCGATCAACGCGTATCTGAGCGACAAGGGCTTGCTGCGGCTGCGCCAAGGCACCATCGTGGATGCCGCCATCATCCATGCCGCACCGTCGACCAAGAACAAGGCGAAGGCACGCGATCCGGAAATGCATCAAACCCGCAAAGGCCAGCAGTGGTACTTCGGCATGAAGGCGCACATTGGCGTGGACGTCGAGGGCGGTGTGGTGCACACAGTCACCACCACCGCGGCCAACGTCGCCGACGTTGCCGAAATCGGCAACCTGCTGCACGGCAAAGAAAAAACGGTGTATGTCGATGCCGGTATATCGGCGCGGACAAGCGCGAAGGCATGACCAAGCACGGGCGCACCTGGCACATCGCTGCCAAGCGCGGTCGCATCAAGGCGATGCTCGAGGGTGAGGAAAAGGACGCGGCCAAGCACGTGGAGCACATGAAAGCGGCCGTACGTTCCAAGGTGGAACACCCGTTCCGGGTCATCAAGCGCCAGTTCGGCTACCAGAAAGTGCGCTTCAAGGGGCTGGCCAAGAACACGGCACAAATTCTGACGCTGTTCGCGTTATCCAATCTGTGGATGGCGCGACGATCGTTACTGATCAACGCAGGAGATGTGTGCCCGTGATGGGGGAAATCCCCCCGACATGGCGCAAAAGACGCCATGAAAGGCGGCATGCGAGCCTGTTCGACGGGATTTTCGACGAATAATCGGCCATAAAACTGTTCAGACGCTAGATACCTGTTTGACGATAGCTTGTTCAGACGTTCCCAATGCGGGCCGCCACGTTCATGGGTGCAAAGCAGGCGTGTCGAGCAATTATTTTGCGATTGGACGAATACCAATATTTTGAGCCACCGCAACCGCAATAACCTACGGAACCGTTGCTGTCAGCCATTCTTAGCATGATCGGGCCTTGAAATCATAAGTCGCGCCGCGGGGCAATACCGCAAGTACCTTCGAACATGCATACAGTTACGAATGAAGCCCGCTCGCACGATATCCCGGCGTTTTCGAAATGGCTTGCAACGCGTACATGACGGTTACATAGCACGTCCATAACACCGCATCGTCGGGCAGGAACGATGCCACGCTGGGGAAAACAAACCCTTATCAATGATGCACAGGCCACAGTTCAGGACGGGGGTGGACGTTTTGCAGAGAGGTTCCCTCAGTTGTTGACTTTTTGTTAGACCAAGACGTAGTCTCAAGAAAGTTGCGCAAAATATTCGACTGCTTGGCGGCATTGCTGAATGGCGTCGACAGCGGATTGAAGATCCATTGGTTCCCGGGATGGTAGCTGGTTGGCCTTACATCGTTGAGAGACGATTATCTCGGAGTTTGATTTGAAACAACATTCACGATATATCGCTAGGGGAGTCGCTATGTCAATGAAGAGTCAGAATTGTATCGATGTTAGGAAATCCAGGCCGGTGCGCCGCACCGCCATGACGGTGGCGATCACCACCGCTCTTGCCATGACGGGCGGCCAGGCAATCGCCCAGTCGACGACCGGCACCATCTTCGGTCAGGCGCCGGTAGTGAGCGGGGAGACGGTGCAGATCACGGGCGGCGCGGGCTACAACCGCATTGTGCCGGTAGATGAGTCCGGTCGGTACTCGGTCACCTTGCCCCTCGGCACCTACCAAGTCAACTTGTTGCAGAACGGTAAGGTGATCCAGTCGAAGTCGAACATCACGCCGAGTGTAGCCAGTGGAATAGCGGTCAACTTCGCTGCGGTGGGCGGCAAGGCGAACCCGCTGACGCTATCGACAATAACGGTCACGGCCAGCGGGTTGCCCGCCATTGATGTGTCCTCAGCCCGCCAGAGTCTGATCATTACCTCTCAACAGCTTTCACATCTTCCGCTCGGCCGCTCCGGTGAGTCGATCGCCCTGCTTGCTCCGGGCACCGTCTACGGAGCAGGTGCACTGGGCACGGGCCCCACGGGTACGCCGCTGGTCTCGTTCGGCGGCTCGTCGATCGCTGAAAATGCCTATTACATCAACGGATACAACACTTCCGATCCGCTCTACAACGAAGGCGGCATCACGCTGCCGTACGGCTCCATCGAACAACAGCAAACCATCACCAGCGGCTACGGTGCCGCTTACGGCCGTTCGGCCGGTGGCGTGATCAGTCAGATCGGCAAGAGCGGTACCAACGAGTGGCATTTCGGCGCCCAGGCGCTGTGGCGGCCCGACTTTGCCCAAGGCAGCTTTGTCAATTACCACTACAACAACCCGCTGTCGAGCGCGACCGGCAATGTCGGGAAGATGTACGAATACCGGCAGCCCAACTCCAACTGGGAGACTGTCTACGACGCCTATGTCGGCGGCCCGCTGATCAAAGACAAGCTATTCTTCTTCTTGTCGGCAGAGGCCGACAAGCAATATCAGGTCACCAACGGCACGGTGGGTTCAGCCAACATCAGGAACGAAACGACCCACCTGCCCAAGCTCTACGCCAAGGTGGATTGGAACATCAACGACAACAATGTCTTGTCCTTGACCGGCATCCGCACCTCACAGCAGTATCAGGGTGCGTTTTACAACTACGACAACACCACCCACACCACGGGATCCTTCAGTACGCTTGCGCCGCAGGGCAAGAACTCGTTCGGCATCTGGATCGCGAAATACACCTCGTACATCACCGACAACCTGACGGTCAATGCGATGTACGGCAAGATGAGCAGCACATATTATACGGCCCCTCCGGGCAGTGGAGCCTCGCCGCTTGCCAACATCATCAACCCCAATCAGGAGAATCCGGCGCTGACCGGCGGCAACGCCAATGGCATACAAAATGCCAATCAATTCGCGCAGCTCCCCAATTCCAACCACACGGGCGGCAACAACAACCTGCGGATTGACTTTGACTGGAGGCTCGGGTCGCACGATCTGCAGTTCGGTATCGACAACCAGAACACTTTCGACAAAGGCGACGGCAGCATTACCACCGGCCCGGGTTATGCGTGGTCGTATGGCAACGGCATCCCCACCAACTACATCGTTGGTACGAACCCGAACAATTCGCCGTGGGTCGATGCTACAGCCGCCTATCCGAATGGTGCGGGCGGTTACTACGTTAGCGAATACAAGTTCTTTACCGCCGCAGCGGTGTCGGTGAAACAGCGCGCCCAGTTTATCCAAGACAACTGGCAGGTCACTGACAACTTGCTGCTGAAACTTGGTCTGCGCAACGACCAGTTCACCAACCTCAACGCCAAATCTGTGCCCTACATTCGCGAGCACAGCGGTCAGTTGGCGCCACGTCTGGGCTTCAGTTGGGATGTGTTCGGCGATTCCAGCCTGAAGGTATTCGGCAATGCCGGACGCTACTACTTGGCGCTGCCCACCGGCGTGGCGGTGCGTGAGGCCTCCGCATCGACATTCACCAATCAGTACTTCACCTACTCGGGCATTGATCCGACCACCGGTTATCCGACAGGCCTGACTCCCATCAATTCGAACGGGCAGACGTCGGGCCCCGGGGTACCGGTTTCGCTGAACAATGAATACGGTCAAGCGCTCAATCCGTACACCGTGCATTCCACCAACATCAAGGCCGAGTACCAGGACCAGTTTGTGCTGGGCATACAACAGCAGTTTGCCAAGTCGTGGGTGTATGGCGTGCAGGGCACCTACAGCAAGCTGGGCCGGATCATCGACGATGTGGGTGATCCCATCCCGCAGTGCGAACAGCTGATCGCACAGAACCCGAGCATCTCGGCGGCCAATCCGAATGCGCTTGCCGACTGCGAAGGCGGCCCGGCTACCTACAACATCCAGGGCAGCGTGCTGATCAACCCGGGTTCGACGAACAACTTCAGCGTCGTGAACCCCGCCGGCGGCTATTACCACTACACGGTATCGCCGGCGCAGTTCGGTTTCCCGAAGGCTTCTCGCAAGTACTACGCGCTTGAGACCTTCCTGGAACATGTGTGGGACGGCAAATGGACCGGCAAGCTCGACTACGTGTTCTCCAAGAGCTACGGCAGCACGGAAGGCCCGGTACAGTCGAACATTGGCCAGGGCGGTTCCTCGGGATCGATCACCACGCAGTGGGATTACGGCCAGCTGATGCAGTACGCGAACGGCGTGCAGGCCAACAGCCGCAAGCATGTGTTCAAGGCCTTCGGTTCATACCAGATCGCGCCGGAGTGGCTGGTCAGCGCCATCGTGACCGTGGCCTCGGGCACACCCAAGAGTTGCCTGGGGTACTTCGGCCCCGGCCAGACCAACCCGGGCCTTGGCTATGGTTCCTTCACCCATTGGTGTGACGGCAAGCCGGCGCCTAGTGGCTCGACGGGCTACACGCCGTGGATCCACCAGCTGGATCTCAGCTTCGAGTACCGGCCGTTGTGGGCGCAAAAGAAGCTGGCGATACAGCTGCAGATCCACAATGTGCTGAACGAGCAGAAGGTAACTCAGTACTACCCGTACTTTGGCCAGTATCTGCCGGGGGCTACGCCAGCCACTTCCACGTACTCGTACCCGAGTTATGGCCGGCCGATGTACACAGAAGCGCCGCGCTATGTGCAACTTGGCGTGACCTACGACTGGTAAGAGCGCGTCGGATACGTGCATCCCGGAATTGGGGATGCACGGCTGTTTCCTGAAACAAGCAGAAGGGTCGCCGTCATCCGGCGACCCTTCTGCTTGGGCGGAGCCGCCGCTGCCTGTCGTACGTGAAGGGAAGAATTGCCGAGGGATGCTTCCGGTACCATCTTGCGGCGCCAAGGGAGCGGGCTTGTGCAAGTCTTGAGCGCACCTGACCATGAGCCGGTGTCAGCATTGAATTGAGCGCCGCGCAGGCGCGACGTTTCCGATGGATTACAGGGGAGGAATGGTATGGCCACGTCATCCGACGCCATTAGCTGGGCGGGCCGAGGGAATTCACGGTATGCAGCCCGTTGCTTATTGATACCGTACCCGCAGTGAATGGATCCACAGACAAACGCTGGGCTCGCTTCTACCGTCACCTAGCGATGCAACAACTTGCTCCTGCCCGGGCCGAGCTGGAGTGCATTCTTGCGCGCCATCCCGCCTCCGGCGCCGCACATCTGATGCTCGGCAGCCTGCTCGCGGACGAGGACCATCAGCGGGCCGCCGCAGGCCATGTGCTGGAAGCTTCACGCAATCCTCCCGCCGATCCCGGTGTGCTGGGTGATCTCATTGCTGCGTTGATCCGGGTCGGTGAGATTGTTGCCGCACGGCGGTTACTGGGCCACCCATCGATCACGACGAGTGCTTCGGCGCCAATATTGCTGCGCGCCGCTACGCAGCTGCAGACGCTGGGCGAACACCAAGCCGCGCTCGGATTGATCGAGCGCGCGCGTGACGCCGGCGCTCATGGACACGTTTTTCATTTCTCACGGGCGATCCAGCTGTTGTTCAACGGGCGCCTAGACGAGGCGGAAGCGGACCTGGAACAATGTGTCGCAATCGAACCGCCGCTGGGCCAGGCTTATCTGCATTTGGCAAGGGCACGCCGGCAGACGCCGGCACGCAATCATTTGCAGGCGATCACGCGAGCCCTCGTCAACGCTGAGCCTGGCGGCGAAGACCAGGCCTCGCTGGAATTCGCGCTCTACAAGGAGCTGGAGGACCTGCAGCGCTACGATGAGGCGTGGCATGCGCTGGAAAGGGGCAATGCCCTGCTGCACGCGCAGCTGCCCCACGATTCTGCGCGTGAATCCGCGCTGTTCGAGCGTCTGATCGAGGTCTGCACGCCCGAGTTCCTGCACCTGGAATCTGCGCGAATCGACGATGGCCCGCGACCGATTTTCGTGATCGGCATGCCGCGCTCGGGGACCACAGTTCTGGAACGTATCCTGTGCAACCACTCACAGGTTGAATCCGCCGGTGAGTTGGGTGAGTTTCCACGCGCACTGGCCTGGGCAACCGACCACGCGGCGCCCGTGATGCTGGATGCAACCACCCTTGCGCGGTTGCCACAGGTGGACTGGACCGAGGTTGGTCGCAGGTATCTCGCTCAGACCCGTTGGCGCGCGCGCGGCAATGGTTTCTACGTGGACAAGCTTCCCCGCAACTGGATGCTGGCGGGCCTGATCCACCGGGCGCTGCCCGACGCACGCATCATTCGAGTGGTGCGCGACCCCATGGATGTGTGTTTCTCCAACTGGCGCGCTTGCTTCGGCGTGGGTGCGGAATATGCGTACGCCTACGATCTTGCCGCGCTGGCCACACATTTTGGACAGTATCAACGCGTGCTGGCGCATTGGCAGCGGACGCTGCCGGGGGTGATCCTCGACGTGGATTACGCGCGGCTGGTGCAGGAACCAGAGGCGGCAACGCGCGATATCCTGGCCTTCTGCGGTCTTGACTACGAACCGGGCTGCGTGGACCTGACTCGTAACGCGGCGCCGGTGGCGACACTCAGTGCGCCACAGGTGCGACAGCCGATCCACGCCCGATCTTTCCGAGAGTGGGAACCGTACGGCACACAATTGCAGGGACTGGCCTCGGCGCTGTCATTGGCGTCAAAACCGGAGGACACCGCACGGTAGCTTCACAACAAATGAGGGCACCGGATGCTGGAAGCTGACCTGCGTCGGTCACAACAAGCCAGCGTCGTGCAGGTGGACTTGCAGTGGTGCCAGCCGTTCGCCGTAACGAGCACTCCGCAAGGTATTCGTGCGCAGCGGCTGGCGCACTTGGGCGGCGCTGGCGGTACTGCGCACCGTGCGGGCGGAAAGATGCGGTGCAAGGCAGGCCGCATCGAAGGCGAGTCCGCAGAAATCCAGCAATCGGCGAATCCGGTTTTCGGGGTCGGCCAGCAGCGATTCGTACGAGTGATCGAGGATACGTTGTGGGTACAGCATCTGCCAGTGGCGGCTCAGCCGCGCATATTCGCCGTAGTGGGAGGCCATTTCCGCCAGGTCGTAGCTAAAATGAGCGCCGCTGCTGAACAGTTGGCGATAACAGGCGAAGCAGGTTTCAAGCGCATCGCGATGGCAGTTGACCACCCGCGCGCCCGGCAGCATCGCCATGACCGCACCGACCAGCTGCCAGGTGACGAGGTTCTTATCGGTGAAGCGCGGGTGTTCGCTGCGCCAGCGCTCGGTGCGTGCGAGATAGTCGCGGCCAAGACGTGCCCAGTCTTCTGCCGTGGCGCTATGGGCCCATTGCGGAAAGGGCTGGCCACGCCGTTTCGACTCGTCCTCGAGTACCTGCGGCAAGTCGGTGATTTCGTTGGCGCCTGCCACGTCCGGATGCGAGGCAATGATCTGCTCGGTCAAGGTGGAGCCAGAACGCGGCAGACTCACGATGAAGATCACCTCGCTGCCCAGCGTGGCATCCGATGCGGCGGGCATGGGCCTTGTGAACGCGTGCATGATCGTATCCACGCGGGCGTGCTCGGCGTCCGTGTCCCACCGCAGGGTTCGGCGCTTCAACGCGTTGGCCTGTTGCAGCACGTCAAAGGCCGACGGGTAATCGCATTGATCCTCCAGCGCCTTGGCCAACGCGAAGCCGAGCATGATCCGGGTATCAGCCGGGGCACCGGCTTGGCGGAACGCGCGCTGGAGCCGGGCCACGTCGGACGCTGTAAATGGCTCGGTTTTCAGGTTGGACAGGGAGAACCAGGCCTGCGCCTGCTCAGGTTGGCGACGCAGCACCTCGCGATAGTTGCGCGTCGCGTCGGCAATGTCGCCCAGGCCGGTCTGGGCGTCGGCCAGGCTCAACAGCGACAGGACATGATCGGGGTCAAGTTTCAGGGCCTGTCGCAGCGCTTCGCAGGCATCTTCATACTGGAATTGCAGCTTCAGCGCCTTGCCCAGGTTGTACCAGCCGGAGGCCACCCGGGGTGCCAGCTCACAGGCTTGACGCAGGCTGGCAAGGGCAGCATCAGTTGCGCCGGTCTCGAACAGCGCGGTGCCGAGGTTCATGTGCGTGGTCGCGTCGTCAGGGTTGGCGGCCAGCGCATGCTGAAGGAAGTCGACGGCCCCCGCGTTGTCGCCCCGCATCTGGGAAACAACACCCATCAGCCGGTTCGCTTCCGCGCAATCCGGCACCAGCGCCAATACGCCAAACAGTGCGCGCTCGGCATCATCAAGCTGCATTTGACCCAGTGCCTTGCCTGCCGCGTTGAGCAGACGGGTCGCCGTTGGAGACAGGCCGCCAACCGCTGCATGGATCGATTGCCGGGGCGGGTTTCCCTTCATGGTGTTGCGTATCCTGGATGCGTGGGCGCCGGATGCAATCGGGGCAGTGACTTGGAAGGTGTGCAGAATTTTGCGTAACCGGATTCTGGTGCGCAGCTGAGGGAGCCGTCTCTCGAACTGGATCGTAAAGTGGTTCAAGGCAGCATTCCAGTCGCGGATCGGTATCGTTCATTTTTTGCTGCTATGGCGTAGTGCCAGGTAGAACAATTTCAGCCGTGCTTCGTCGCTCGGGAAGGAACCCCGATTCTTGGTGATTTTGCGCAAGTTCCCGTTGACCGCGTCAATCGCATCGGTGGTGCGGATCACATTGCGGATCCGGTGGGTAATCAAAGGACGGGATCAGCCGCGCCAGTTGCGCCGCCACGACGGGGGATCGGCAGGCACTCGCGGCCCGTCTTGGCCTGAGAACCCGCGGGCGCACGCGGAGGCGAATGCACGGCGGACACGAAACCGCCGTGTTGTTATCCGCCGGCTTCCGCCCGGGCGCCGGCGCGCATGGAAAGATCCTGCAGCATCCGCACGATCGAGCCAGCCGCTTCACGGCCATCGTAGACCGCGCGCACCACCAGGTCGGCGCCGCGCACGTTGTCGCCGCCGGCGAAGATCTGCGGGTGGCTGGTCTGCAGCGGCAGCGCGCCGTCGGCGCCGGTGACGACGCGGCCAGAGCGATCCAGCCGCACGCCATGCGCCTTGAGCCAGTCCGGCGGGCTGGGCAGGAAGCCGAACGACTGGATCACCACGTCGGCGGCGATTTCCGACTCTGTGCCCGCCACGTTGCGCGGACGCGGGCGGCCGTCGCCGGCATCCACCAATTCCGTGTCGACCACGCGCACGGCGCGCACGCGGCCGGCGCCGTCGTCGAGGATCGCCAGTGGCTGTCGCTGGAACTGGAACCGCACGCCTTCCTCGCGGCTGTAGTTCACCTCGCGCCGCGATCCGGGCATGCTCGACTCGTCGCGGCGGTAGACGCAGGTGACCGAGGCCGCGCCGAGGCGGATCGCGGTGCGGTTGCAGTCCATGCCGGTGTCGCCACCGCCGAGCACCACCACGTGCTTGCCGGCGAGGTCGATCGCCGCCGGTTCGCCCAGCAGCAACCGCTCGGTATTGGCGATCAGGAACGGCAAGGCGTCGTGCACGCCCAGCAGCTCGCGGCCGGGCAATTGGCCGTCCACATAGGTATAGGCGCCGGTGCCGACGAACACCGCGTCGTACTCCTCCAGCAGTTGGCCGAACTCGACATCGCGTCCCACCTCGCGGCCGAGCAGGAAGCGCACGCCCATTTCCTCCAGCACCTTGCGGCGCGTGCGCACCACGTCTTTCTCCAGCTTGAACGGCGGAATGCCGAACGTCAGCAGGCCGCCGATCTCGCCCTGGCGGTCGTACACGTCGGCTGCGATGCCGGCGTAACGCAGGCGGTCGGCGCAGGACAAGCCCGCCGGACCGGCGCCGACGATCGCCACGCGCTTGCCGGACTCGCGCACCGCCGACAGATCCGGCCGCCAGCCCTGACGCAACGCCTCGTCGATGACCCAGCGTTCGATGCTGCCGATGGTGACCGCGCCGAACGCGGTCTGCTCCAGCGTGCAGGCACCCTCGCACAGGCGATCCTGCGGGCAGATGCGGCCGCAGATCTCCGGCAACGGATTGGTCTCGTGCATCAGCGTGGCCGCTTCCATGATGCGACCTTCCTGCACCAGCTTGAGCCAGTTCGGAATGTAGTTGTGCACCGGGCAGGCGTGCTCGCAATACGGATTGCCGCAGTCGATGCAGCGCTCGGCCTGGGTCGCCGCCTGCGGCACGGCGAAGTCGCCGGAGATCTCGCCATAACCGAGTACGCGCACCGCCACCGGCACCGTGCGTGGCGGCTGCCTGGGCACATTGAGGAACTGGAAGAGTTTGTCGGTCATGGGGCAATCGAACCTGCTTCGGTGATGGATCGGCGCGAGCACCCGCCCCTCATCCCAACCTTCTCCCCGGCGGGGAGAAGGGGCGAACGCAAGAAGCACGTTGTTTCATTGGAGCGGGGATTCATGCCGCGCTCCGGAGTTCCTCGGCCAGCGCCGCCAGGCTCGCGGCCTTCGGCTTGACCAGCCAGAACTTGTACTGCAGGCCGCGGAAGTCGCGCAGGATCTCCCGGCCCCACTCGCTGCCGGTGTACTCGACGTGCCGCGTCACCAGGTTGCGCAGGTGCTGCATGTAGTTCTCCATGCCCTCCGGCGAGATGCGCAGGATGTCGACCAGCTCGTGGTTGTAGCAGTCCACGAAATCGCGCTCCAGATCGAGCACGTAGGCGAAGCCGCCGGTCATGCCCGCGCCGAAGTTGAGACCGACCTTGCCCAGCACCGCCACCACGCCGCCGGTCATGTATTCGCAGCAGTGGTCGCCGGCGCCCTCGACCACGGCCAGCGCGCCGGAGTTGCGCACGGCGAAGCGCTCGCCGGCGCGGCCCGCGGCGAACAGCTCGCCGTCGGTGGCGCCGTACAGGCAGGTGTTGCCGATGATCGAGGCATCCTGGCTGGCGAACGGGGAATCCGCCGGCGGGCGCACGATGATGCGGCCGCCGGCCATGCCCTTGCCGACGCCGTCGTTGGCTTCGCCGGTGAGGTCGATGTGCACGCCGCCGGCATTCCAGGCACCGAGGCTCTGCCCGGCCGCGCCGGTGAGTTTCAGGATGATCGGGTTGGCGTCCATGCCGTGATCGCCATGCACGCGGGCGACGTCGCCGGAAAGCCGTGCACCGATCGCGCGATCGGTGTTGGCGACGGCATAGGCGAACGTGCCGCCAATCCCGCGTACCACCGTCTCGTCCGCGTCGGCACTGATGCACGCAGCCAGCGCTGCCGGGTCGCGCATCGGGTTGCGTGCCAGCGTGCAGGAAAAATCGACATCCGCGCCGAGGCCCTGGCCGTGGATCAGCGGCGTGAGGTCGAGCCGGTGCTGCACCGGCGTGCTGCCTTCCATCTGCTGCAGCAGATCGGCACGACCGACGATATCGCCCAGGCTGCGTACGCCCAGACGCGCCAGATGGCCGCGCACGTCCTCGGCCACGAAGCGGAAGTAGTTCATCACCATTTCCGGCAGGCCGATGAAATGCTCCTTGCGCAGCACCGGATGCTGGGTAGCCACGCCGGTGGCGCAGTTGTTGAGGTGGCAGATGCGCAGGTACTTGCAGCCCAGCGCCACCATCGGGCCGGTGCCGAAGCCGAAGCTCTCGGCACCGAGCATGGCCGCCTTGATCACGTCCAGGCCGGTTTTCAGGCCACCGTCGGTCTGCAACCGCACGCGACCGCGCAGGTCGTTGCGGCGCAGGGTCTGTTGGGTTTCGGCCAGGCCGAGCTCCCACGGCGCGCCGGCATACTTGATCGAGCTCAGCGGGCTGGCGCCGGTACCGCCGTCGTGGCCGCTGATGGTGATCAGATCCGCACCGGCCTTGACCACGCCGGCGGCCACCGTGCCCACGCCGGCATGCGAGACCAGCTTCACCGAGATCAGCGCGGCCGGATTGACCTCCTTCAGGTCGTGGATCAGCTGGGCCAGATCCTCGATCGAATAGATGTCGTGATGCGGCGGCGGCGAGATCAGGCCGATGCCCGGCTTGGCGTAACGCAGCCGTGCGATGGTGGCGTCCACCTTGTGCCCCGGCAGCTGGCCGCCCTCGCCCGGCTTGGCGCCCTGGGCGACCTTGATCTGCAGCACTTCGGCGTTGACCAGATAGGTCGGGGTGACGCCGAAACGGCCCGAGGCGACCTGCTTGATCTTCGACATCTTCTCGGTACCGTAGCGCGCCGGATCCTCGCCGCCCTCGCCCGAGTTGCTGCGCGCACCGAGCCGGTTCATCGCGATGGCCAGCGCCTCGTGCGCCTCCGGCGACAGCGCGCCCAGCGACATGCCGGCGGAGTCGAAGCGCTTGAGGATGACCTCGATCGGCTCGACCTGGTCGAGCGCGATCGCCGCGCCGGCCGGTTGCGGCTCAAGCAGGTCGCGAAGTGCCGATGGCGGCCGGTGGTCGACGTGGTCGGCGTAAGTGCGGTAATCCTTCGCGTTGCCGCTGCGCACGGCCAGCTGCAGGCTGGCGATCACGTCCGGGTTGTACATGTGGTACTCGCCGCCGTGGATGTACTTGTACAGCCCGCCGGCACGCAGCGGCAGCGCCTCGTTCCAGGCTTCGGCCGCCAGCAGGCGCTGGTCGTGTTCGAGATCGGCAAAGCTGGCGCCGCCGATACGCGAGGGCGTGCCTGGAAAACACAACTCCACCACTTCCTTGGACAGCCCCACGATCTCGAACAGCTGCGCGCCGCGGTAGCCGGCGACGGTGGAAATGCCCATCTTGGAGAGGATCTTCAGCAGCCCCTTGCGAATGCCGCGGCGGTAGCTGCGCCCCACCTCGAAGCGGTCGCTGGCGATGTGGCCTTCGCGGCCCAGTTCGAACAGGCTCTGGTAGGCCAGCCACGGATAGATCGCGGTGGCGCCGAAACCGAGCAGGCAGGCGAACTGGTGCGGATCGCGCGGGGTGGCGGTCTCCACGATGATGTTGCACTGGCAGCGCAGGCCCTGATCGATCAGGTAGGCATGCACGGCGCCGACGGCCAGCAGCGCATGCATCGGCAGCCGTTCGCGCTGGGGAAAACGGTCACTGAGGTACACCAGGGTCTGGCCCTCGCGCACGGCCTGTGCCGTCTCGCGGCACAACCGGCGCAATGCCGCCTCTAGCCCTTCCTCGTGCGCGTACATCAGGTCGAAACGTGGGGTGCCGGCAAACTGCGGCATCGCCAGCAACTGGCGCAACTTGCGCTGCGACAGCACCGGCGAGTTGATCAGGGTCTGCTTCGCGTTCTCCGGCTTGAGCTCGAATACGTTGCCCTCGGGACCGAGCTGGGTCACCAGCGACATCACCAGCTTTTCGCGCAGGGGGTCGATCGGCGGGTTGGTCACCTGCGCGAACGCCTGGCGGAACCGGTCGAACAACGGACGCACCTGGCGCGACATCGCCGCGACCGGGGTGTCGTCGCCCATCGAACCGGTGGCTTCCATCTCCAGGTCGGCCAGTGCCTTGAGCACCGACTCGCGCTCCTCGCGGGTCAGGCCGTACAGCTTCTGGTAGCGGTGCAGTTCATCGGCCGCCAGCGGTTCGGCCGCCAGCGAGGGATCGATCAGATCCGATTCCAGATAGCTGACGCCGGCGCGCAGCCAGTCGCGGTAAGGCGCGCGCTTGCGGTTGATGTCGTCGATGTCGGCATCGCGCAGCAGGCGATGCGCCTTCAGATCCACCGCGATCATCTCGCCCGGCGCGAGACGGCCCTTGGCGAGCACGCGGGCGGAAGGCACATCCCACAGGCCCGCTTCGGACGCCACGATCAGATGGTTGTCGTCCGACAGCGCCCAGCGCGCCGGGCGCAGGCCGTTGCGATCGAGCGTGCACGCGGCGTAATGGCCGTCGCACATCACCAGGCCGGCCGGTCCGTCCCACGGCTCGCTGTGCAGCGCGTAGTACTCGTAGAACGCGGCCAGATCCTCGTCGATGCCCTCGCGTGCGGCAAACGCCGGCGGTACCAGCACGCGCATCGCGGCGAGCAGGTCGAGGCCGCCGGCCAGCAGCATCTCCAGCGCGTTGTCCAGGCTCTCCGAATCCGAGCCGGTCTGCGACACCAGCGGTCCCAGATCGGACAGATCCAGCAGCGGCGTGCGCAGGATCGACTGGCGCGACTGCATCCAGCGCCGGTTGGCACGGATGGTATTGATCTCGCCGTTGTGCGCCAGCAGCCGGAACGGCTGGGCCAGCCGCCACTGCGGCGTGGTGTTGGTGGAGAAGCGCTGATGGAACACCATTGCGTCCGTCGCCAGCGCCGGATGCCGCAGATCCGGATACACCTCGCGCAGCCTGCCCGGTGCGGCCATCGCCTTGTAGCCGATCACCTGCGCCGACAACGTGACCACGTAGAACTGCGCGTCGTCGCGCAGCGCGAACTCGGCGCGGCGGCGGGCGCGGAACAAGGCATGCTCGAACGCCGCCTCGTCGATGCCGGTAACCGGCTCCACGAAAATCTGCCGCACGCGCGGTTGCGCCGCGGCGGCAAGTTGCCCGCATGCCTCGGCGTCGACTGCCACTTCGCGCCAACCGGCCACTTCCACGCCCTCTTCGCGCAGGCAGTCTTCAAGCGCAGCCACCGCCACCGCACCGCCCGCGGGATCGAGAAACACCACACCGGCCGCGAAGTGCTCGCCGAGCGCGATACCCGCCTCTTTCGCCAGCGCCCGCAGCCATGACTGCGGCCGATGCAGCAGCACGCCGCAGCCGTCACCGCTGACGCCGTCGGCATTGATGCCGCCACGATGGGAGAGTTTGGCCAGCGCCGAAAAAGCCGTATCGACCACCCAGGCACTGGCACGCCCATCGACCTGCGCAACCAGGCCGAAGCCACAGCTGTCATGCTCGAAAGCCGGGTCATACAAGGTCGGGATCTGTGATTGCGCCATCGTGTTCTGCCAGCTGATTGAATTGGCCTTCCGTGTGCAGCCAGGTGCGCCGAGGTGGCGCTGCCGCACGTGAGGTGAACCCCGACTAGAACACACTTGTTGCGTAGCGTCAAAATTTGTTTGGACGGCTATCTGTCGGACTTCGATTTCCGGCACGCAGCTGAATGGTTCAGCGCGCGCCATCAAGATCCTGGCCGCACGCCCCTGCCATTGCCGGGCCGACCGGCGCCTTCCCGCATGCTGCAGCGCTCGCCCCCGTCCACCGGCTCGGCGATAATCAACCGATGCCCACTCACGCACGCTTTGTCCACCCGTCCCTCGCCGGCCTGTCTGTCGTTGTCGCCCTGCTCTGCGCGTTCACGACCATGCCGACCGATGCCCGCCAGAACGGCAAGGACCGAACCGAACAGGCCACCGCCGAGAAGAAACTGGCCGAGGTGCGCAGCCGGATGGAGGCGCTGGCAAGGCAGCAGGCCGCCACCGCGGCTCGCCGCAACAGCCTGAATGCCGCACTGGCCAGGCAGGCCAAAGCCCTGGCCAATGCGGCGCGGGCGCTGCATCAGACCGAGATCGATCTGGCCGCCAAGCAACAGCAACTGGCGCAACTGCAACAGCAACGCGCCACCTTGAAACAGGCCCTGGCCGACCAGCATGCGGCCATCGCCGACCTCCTGCGCGCCACCTACGCACTCGGCCACGGCTCGGATCTGCGCCTGCTGCTGGGCGACGAGGACGTGACACGCATTTCGCGGGCGCTGGTGTATTCGCGTTATTTCCAGCGGGACCGCGTTCGTCGCGTGCATCAGCTGATGGCCGATCTGGCCAGGCTGCAGGAGCTGGAAACCACGATTACCGCCGAGCAGCAGGCCTTGCAGGCGACACAGGAGCAACGCCGGCAGCAGACGGCGACGCTGGCCAGGCAGCGCGCCGCCCAGCAGAAACTCGCCACCGAAGCCGATGCGCAGTACAAGGATCAGGCACAACGACTGCTCGCGCTCAGGCAGAACGCCGAATCGCTCAATCGACTGCTCGACAAGTTGCAGAAAGCGATCGATGCCGCCACCCAGGAGGCTGCGCGCGCCCGACACGCCGGTCGCAAAGCGCCGTCATCATCGCTCGCCGCCGGCGGCGCTGCTGCCGACATCCGTGGCGACCTGCCATGGCCCGCCAGTGGCGTGGTCAACAGCTACGGCAATGGTGTGCTGATCAAGGCCAGGGGCGGCAGCGAAGTCCACGCGGTGGCGCGCGGCCGCGTGGTCTACGCCGGCTATCTGCGCGGCTACGGCATGCTGCTGATTCTCAACCACGGCAACGGCTGGATGAGCATGTATGGCGACAACGAGACCCTGCTGCACGGTGTCGGCGACCAGGTCGAGGCCGGTGATCCGATCGGCACCGCCAGCCCGCCCACCGCCATCAATACCGGCGTGTATTTCGAGTTGCGCAAGAACGGAAAGCCGGTCGACCCACGCCATTGGCTGAGCCTGCGCCATTGACGCCACCGGCATGGCGTCGCAGGCTAGCAGTCTGTCGGATGACTTCGGATGAATTACGCCTCCGTTCGGTTGTCACAAGCTCTGCCCTCCCTCTGTCGCGTGCCGCGCGACACTTGACCGTTGCACGGAGTCATCTGCATGCGTCTTTCCGCCCGCTTCCGCTTCCGGACCACCCTGCCGCTGGCCGCCTTCCTGCTGCTGCCGCTCGCGCAGGCGCAAACGGCACCTGCTGCCGCAACCACCAGTGCGGCAGCACCGGCAGTCGATTTGCCAGCGGCGGCCGGCAGTGCCGGCAATCCCGCCAGCAGCAGTACCGATCAGGTGGACCTGAATGACATCCGCAACTTCAGCCGGGTCTATGAAATCGTGCGCCAGGCCTATGTCGAAAAGGTCGACAACAAGACCCTGATGAAGGCGGCAATCACCGGCATGCTCAGCGGCCTCGATCCGCACAGCGAATACCTCGACAAGGCGGGTCTGGCCCAACTCAGCGAAGACACCACCGGCCGGTACAGCGGCCTCGGCATCGAGGTGATCCAGGTCGATGGCGGCCTGCGCATCGTTTCACCGATCGACGATACCCCGGCGGCACGCGCCGGCATCCGGGCGGGTGACAGCATCGTCAAGATCAATGGCACCCTGATCGACCCGCAGAACGTCAGCACGATGTATACGAAGTTGCGGGGCAAGCCTGGCAGCAAAATCACCCTGACCATCGCCCACGACAAGAGCAACAAGCTGATCGACCTGCATCTGGTGCGCGAGAACATCTCGATCAGCAGCGTCAAGGTGCGCGAACTGGAGCCGGGTTATGCCTATCTGCGGATCAGCCAGTTCCAGGAGGACACCGCCAGCGATCTGGAAAAGAAGCTCGACGCGCTGATCAGCAAGCACGGCCCGCAATCCGGCGCCATCCTGGACCTGCGCAACAATCCGGGCGGCCTGCTCACGGCGGCGGTATCGGTCAGCGACGATTTCCTCTCTTCCGGCATCATCGTCACCACCCGCGGCCGTCTGCGGGACGCCAACATGAGTTTCGGCGCGCACCCGGGCGACCTGCTCAACGGTGCCCCGATGGTGGTGCTGGTCAACAACGGTACCGCCTCGGCCGCCGAAATCGTCTCCGGCGCATTGAAGGACAATCATCGCGCCCTGATCATGGGCCAGCGCACCTTCGGCAAGGGAGTGGTGCAAACCGTGCTGCCGCTGGACGCGGACCACGCCGTGAAAATCACCACCGCGCGCTACTACACGCCAAACGGCACCTCGATCCAGGCCGAAGGCATCAAACCCGACATCGCGCTTGCCGATCTGACGGTTAGCAAGGTCGACAGCACTCCCGCCCTGATCAGCTCGGAGGCGGACCTGCCGAACCATCTCGCCAACGAAAACATGAAGGCAGGCACCAACATCAACGACGACGGCAGTGCCGCCGACGCCAAGCTGGCAACGCGCGACTATGCCCTGTCGCAAGCCCTGAACGTGCTCAAGGGCATGGCGCTGGGCCACACTGCGGTGACGCATCAGTGACGAGGAGTGAGTGCAGAGGAGTGAGAAAAAAGAGACGGCGACACGGCTTTTGCTCCCACTCGTTTCTCACTCCTCTGCACTCACTCCTCGCCCCTCGGCTCCTCGCCGGCATGGGGGCCGTGCGACAGCGGGCACAACGAACGCAAACGGCCCCGAAAGGGGCCGTTGCCGGTGCAAGCCGTGACGATGTGAATCAGGCGGTGGCGGCGAACAACCCACGCATCTTCTTCATGGCATTCGCTTCAACCTGACGGATCCGTTCGGCGGAAACACCGTACTCATCGGCCAGATCCTGCAGGGTCGCCTTGTTGTCGTCATCGAGCCAGCGACGCTGGATGATGTCGCGCGAACGTTCGTCCAGGTGGCTCAGCGCATCCTGCAGCGTCTCCATCTGGTTGTCGGCCTGGTCGGCGTCGGACACGTTCTCGTACGGATCGGCGCCATCGTCGATCAGGAACGCGGCAGGCGCCGGCTTGGCGTCCTCGTCGTCACTGACAGGCTCGAAGCCGATGTCGCGGCCGGACAGCCGCGACTCCATTTCGCGCACGGTTGCCTCGGGTACGCCAAGATCCTTCGCCACGGTGCGCACTTCGGCCGCATTCATCCAGCCCAGGCGCTTCTTGCTCTTGCGCAGGTTGAAGAACAGCTTGCGCTGTGCCTTGGTGGTGGCGACCTTGACGATGCGCCAGTTCTTGAGAATGAATTCGTGCATTTCGGCACGGATCCAGTGCACCGCGAAACTGACCAACCGCACGCCCTGATCCGGGTCGAAACGCTTGACGGCCTTCATCAGGCCGATGTTGCCTTCCTGGATCAGGTCGGCCAGTTGCAGGCCGTAACCGCTGTAGCCACGCGCCACATGCACCACGAAACGCAGGTGCGACATCACCAGTTTCCTGGCCGAAGCAAGGTTGGCTTCTTCGAGGTAATCGCGCGACAGCGCCTGTTCTTCTTCCACGCTCAGTACCGGAATCCGGTGAACGGCGGAAATATAGGCGTCGAGACTGCCGACCACGCTGGGCAACGGATAGTTGGCGGTCACCAAGGCTTGAGACATGGGTGGAACCTCCTGAATGACGTCACAGTTTAGCACTCGATAAATTGGAGTGCTAAATCGCTGGTTGGTTCAGCCTGGGTCGATCCGGGCTTTAATAAACCGTATGGTATAGATATTGACCGCCCTTGTCCAGCGCCCCGAAGCATCCACATGAGGGTGCCATTCCAAGGTTCAAGCAGACGTGAATCCGGCCGCCATGACGGGGTGCGATGGCAGCGACCAGTCGATCGGCGCCTGGCCATGCGCCGCGAGGTAGCGGTTGGCGGCGGAGAAATGACCGCAGCCGATGAACCCGCGGTGGGCCGACAGCGGCGAGGGGTGCACCGAGCTCAGCACGCAGTGCCGCCGGGGGTCGATCAGCTGCCCCTTGCGCTGCGCGTAGCTGCCCCACAGCAGGAACACCAGGCCTTCGCGCTCGCGGTTGAGTGTCTCGATCGCCAGGTCGGTAAAGCCCTCCCAGCCCTTGCCTTGATGCGAACCTGGCCGGCCGGCCTCGACCGTCAGCACGGCGTTGAGCAGCAGCACGCCGCGGTCGGCCCAGGCCGTGAGGCAGCCGTGATCGGGGCGCGCAATACCCAGGTCGCGCTGGATTTCCTTGAAGATGTTTTCCAGCGACGGCGGCACCCGCACGCCCGGCCGCACCGAGAAACACAGGCCATGCGCCTGGCCGGGTCCGTGGTACGGATCCTGGCCCAGGATCACCACCCGTACCGCATCGAACGGGGTATGGTCGAACGCCGCGAAGATCTCCGGGCCGGGTGGATAAATCTGTTTGCCGGCGCGCTTTTCGGCACGCAGGAAGGCCGCCAGGGCCTGCATCGGGGGGCTCAGCAGGTAATCGCCCAGACGCGCCTTCCACGACGGCTCCAGCCTGACCTGCCCCGCACTCATGCGTCGCACGAATGCTTGCGCAGATGATGCGCCACGCGCAGCTGGAACAGCAGCTTGGTGATCAGCAGCTTCTCGTCGACCGGCTTCTCGACCAGATCGTTGGCACCGGCCTTGATCAGTGCCGCCTGGTTGGCCGGATTCTCGTCGCCGGTCATCACCAGTACCGGCAACCGGCCCTTGCCGTAGCCGAACTCGCCGCGGATCCGCTCCAGCAAATCGCCTCCGGTCAGCTCGCCTTTCAGGCTGACGTCGGTCAGCACCACGTCGGCGCCGACCCGGCCCTGTTCCCGGGCCGTTTCCAGCACGGCCAGCGCATCCTCCACGCTGATCACGTGCCGCACGGTGAGGCCGATCTTTTCCAGCATGCGGCGCGTTGCCAGCGCCACGACGCGGCTGTCCTCGACATAAAGGACTTCACCCTCGGCGGTATCTTCCGGCCGCACATAGCCCCGGATGAACTCGGCCAGGGCATGAAAACCCAGCGCCTTGTCGAAATAGTCGGTGACGTGCTCGCCCAGTGCGCGCCGATGCAGACGATCGTCGACGTCGCCTGAGACCACCACGATCGGCACGTAGGCCTGCGGCGCGGACTCCCTCACGAAACGCGCCAGTTCCAGCCCATCCATGTCCGGCAGGCGCAGCGCGATGGTGATGAAATCGAACACGCCGCTGAACAGCAGCAGCTGTGAGGCAACCCCGCTGTCGCAACCGACCACTTCGACATCGGGCAACTCGGCGTGCAGCACGCGGGTGATCAACTGCCGCACAACCCGGGAACCGTCAACCACCAGTACCCGCGGTGCAGCCGTGGTCAGATGACTGCTGATACTTGAACTCATCGACTGTACATACCCAGGTAAGCGTGACGACCCCGTATCAATGAACCCGCGGCCACGCCTCTGGTGCCCGCTCCTGCACGAATAATGCCCGCTGCGCGACAGCGGCGCCTGCGACATCCATCACCGTGTCGGGAGACCATCGGGCTCACGCGGCTTTGTGCAACTGCCAGGCACTGACCAGACGCGCGCCCAGCCAACCGAGCACGGCCGCTGCCAGCGGAACGGCCAGCAGCAACCATGGCGGCAACCCGTTGATCTGCAGCTTGCCATCATAGGCCCGGCTCAACTGGGCCACCGGTTCGGCCAACACCAGTTCGATCAGCACCGCCAGCAGGGTTGCCAGGATGCCGCTGAACAGGCCATACCAGATGCCGGCATATAGATAGGGCCGGCGCACGAACGCCGCACTGGCGCCGACCAGCATCAACACGCCGATTTCCTCGCTGCGGCCGGCAATGTCCATGCGCACCGTATTGCCGACCACCAGCAATGCCGCCAGCGCCAGCAGGGAGGCCAGCACCAGGGCTGCGCGATTGCCGACACCAAGCAAGGCATCCAGCCGCCGGCGCCAGTTGCCGCTGTCCTGCACCATGTCGACGCTGTGGATCGCACGCACGTCGGCGGCCAATTGCTCGACCGTGCCGGCGCTCGTGCCCGCCTGCGGCTGCAACTGCAATACGTAGGGCAGCGGGTTATCGTCCAGCGTCAGCAGGGCACCGGAAAAACCCTGCATCCGGGCCAGTTCGTCCATGCCCTGCTGCGGGGTTTTCACGATCACCTTCGCCACTTCGGGCCGTTTCCCCAGCTGCCTGGCCAGCAGCTGCGCCTGCTGCGCACTCTGACCCGGCTGCAGGAATACGCTGATCGCCTCGCTCTGGCCCAACGCGTCGCCGAGGTTCTGCACATTGCCCAGCAGCAGATAAAACGCCAGCGGCAAGGCCAGCGCCAGCCCCATCACCGCGATGGTCAGCAGACTGCCGAGCGGTCGCGAGGCGAGCCGACGCAGGCTGGCCGCGGCGCTCCAGCCGTGATGCTCGCGCCAGCTGGCCAACCGCCGGCCGCGACTGTGCTCGTTGCGCGGCGGCGCTTCGGACAGCGGCATCGGGGTGGGGGGTTCCGGCGACATGGGCGGCATGCTCACAACACCTCCTGTGCCGACAGATCGGCCACCAGCCGACCGTGGTCGAGCACGATCACGCGCCGCTTCATGCGCTTGATCAGCGGCAGGTCGTGGCTGGCGATCAGCACGGTGGTGCCGACCTGCTGGAATTCGCCGAACAGCCCCATGATCTCCAGCGCCAGCTGCGGGTCGAGATTGCCGGTCGGTTCGTCGGCGATCAGCAATCCCGGCCGCGCCACGATCGCGCGGGCAATGCCCACACGTTGCTGTTCACCGGTGGACAGGGTTGCCGGCAGCTGGCGTTCGCAGTCGAGCAAGCCGACTTTCTCCAGCGCCGCACGCACCCGCCGAGCGCGCTCGGCGCGAGCGATGCCGCAGATCACCAGCGGCAGCTCGACATTCGCGAATACCGTTCGCTCCATCAGCAGGCGATGGTCCTGGAACACCATGCCGATCTGCCGACGCCATTTGGGAATGCCGCCGCGACGCACCTTCTCGAGGTTCTTGCCGTCCAGTGTGATCACCCCGTGCGAAGGCCGTTCGATCAGCCCGAGCAATTTGAGCAGGGTGCTCTTGCCGGCGCCCGAATGCCCGGTAACGAAAGCCATCTCGCCGGTCGGCACCTCGAACGACAGCTGCGAGAGCGCCTCGTGGCCGCCCTCGTAGCGTTTGCTGACTTGATCGAACTGGATCACCGAGTGTCCCCACACCTGCACGCCGTTGCGTCAAATGCAAGGATAAGGGATGCCGGCGTCAAGTGTGGATTTTCGCTCAGCGACCGGTGAACAGCCGGGTCAGTCGACGGAACAGGCTGGGCTTGTTCGGATGGGCGTGGTCACGTGCCTTGCCGGAAACCACCTCGACTTGTCGCGATGGCCGGTTGGCAACAGCGATGGATTCCGTGGCATTGCGTTCACGCGACGGACGACGCTCGCCGTGGGGTGCGCGGTTGCCTTCACCGGTGTGGACGGCGTTCTGGCCATTCGCCTCCGGCGTGCCGGCGACACTACCGTCACGATGGCGATTGCGACCGCCGCGTCGGCGACGCGGCTTGCGCGCACTCTCACCGTCAACGTTGCCGGCCGTGTCCCGGGGCACGCTGGCCGCATCGACGGCAGGCGCAGCGGAAGCGGCGGCGATGGTGTCGATCCGGTCGGCCGTGCCGTTGACAGCGGTGGCCGGCGGCTTGCGCTCACGCGGCGGGCGCGAACCCGTGCGGGAATTGCCGCCATGACGCTCGCCGTCACGGCCACTGGAACCGCGCGAACGGCGCGGCGCCTCGCCCGGTCGCGGCGGCACGAAATCGCCGAACGCGGCGCTGTCGGCCGCGGCATTCGCGACGAACTCGGCGTCGATCGCGCGCGGCTTGGGCATGATCAGCAGATCCGGATCCATGCTGGCCACCGGGATGCTCTGGCCAATGAAGGTTTCGATATCCGGCAGCGACATCGCATACAGGTCGCAGGCGAAGCTGATCGCGTCGCCTTCGGCGCCCAGCCGCGCGGTGCGGCCGATGCGGTGCACGTAATCTTCCGCATCCTGCGGCAAGTCGTAGTTGAACACGTGGCTGACCGCGGGAATGTGCAGGCCGCGGGCGGCCACGTCGGTGGCCACCAGGATGTCCAGCTGGCCGGCCTGGAAGCGCTGCAACAGCTTCTGCCGCTTGAGCTGCGGCACATCGCCGGAGATGGCGCCTACCCGGTAGCCGTGACGCTTCACGCGGTCGGTGATGCGCTCGGCGGCGGCCTTGGTGTTGACGAAGATGATGCTGCGCTCGGCCTTGGTGCGCTCGAGCAGGTTCAGCAGCAGCGGCATCTTCTCTTCCTTGGCCGGGAAGTAGACCAGCTGGCGCACGCGGTCGGCGGTGACGTTTTCGCTTTCCACCACCAGCTTCTCGGCCTCGTGCATGTGCTCGTAGGCCAGCTCCAGCACGCGGTGGCTCAGCGTGGCCGAGAACAGCAGCACCTGCCGCTGTTCGCGCGGTGGCAGGCGACGGAAGATGAAGCGCACGTCTTTGATGAAGCCCAGGTCGAACATCCGATCGGCTTCGTCGATCACCATCACTTCGACACTGTTGAAGCTGAAGACGCCCTGCTTGTGGTAATCGAGCAAGCGGCCGGGCGTGGCGATGATGATGTCGCAGCCATCCTTCAGTTGCTGACGCTGCTTGTCGTAATCGACGCCGCCATAGATCAGTGCGATGCGCAGGCCGGTATGGGCGCCGATGGCACGGGCATCCTTCTCGATCTGGATGGCCAGCTCACGGGTCGGTGCGATCACCAGCGCCCGCGGGTCGCTGTCCTTGCGGTCGGCCACGGCGGGGGTGGTCAGCAGGCGATTCATCAGCGCGACCAGGAACGCGCAGGTCTTGCCGGTGCCGGTCTGTGCCTGGCCGGCGACATCGCGTCCGGCCAGCGCCAGCGGCAAGGTCATCTCCTGGATCGGCGTGCAGCGGGTGAAACCGCTGTCGTCCAGGCCTTGCTGCAGCAGTGGATGCAAATCGAAATGGGCGAAAAAAGTGTCGGTGAGTACAGTTTGTGACATATGTGGATGAATAACCTTGCCAAACGGCGGCGGGATGCGCTGCACCCGCATCATTCGCCAGGAGGCGGCGGATGGCGGTGCAGGACGGGTGCGCGTTGCGCGGCGAATCGGTGCCAGGGTCGGCAGCTCGCGCCGCAGCTCGCGGCGCCGGATCTGCCGGCGGTCTGACGGGTGGCTACGACAGGCTCCAAGCCACCCTTGAATCGTGCCCGGAGTTGCGCTGGAATGAAGGCTTGCCGACACGGCGAATCCTCTGTTCCGGCACCGACCCGCGCTTCATGGGCACCCGAGTGTAGCCGATCACGGCCACCGGAGTCTGTCGGACTTGGGCGGACGCGGCGAAACCCGGTTGCACGATGGCCGGTTTTGACGCATGGCCGGATCCGGATGGGATCATGGATATGCAAGCGGCGAGACCCGGACCCGGGATCGTCCTGTCTTGTTATTCTGTACCTTTCACCCCATTGTTTTCATCCCCACATAAAGTGCACCAAGCCACGGAGACCCACGGTGAGCGACCTGATTACCCATGTGAACGACGACGCCTTCGAGCAACAGGTGCTCAAGTCCGAAACCCCGGTACTGCTGGATTTCTGGGCCGAATGGTGTGGCCCGTGCAAGGCCATCGCGCCGATGCTCGACGAACTGGCCAAGCAATACGAGGGCAAGCTGCGCATCGTCAAGGTGAATATCGACCACAACCAGCAGACCCCGCGCGCCTATGGAGTCCGCGGCATCCCGACCCTGATGGTGTTCAAGAACGGCAAGGTCGAAGCGACCCAGATCGGTGCCGTCAGCAAGGGCCAGCTGACCCAGATGATCGACAAGGCGCTTTGATCCGCCCGTAGTGAAACCCGCTGTACGGAGCCTGTCCGGCATGTCCGACCGGCTCCCCGGCACTGCCACGGGCTTTACGTCCGTACATGGTGAGTGTTAGATTCGATGCGGTCCGTCGGGGCAGTCCTGTCCCTGAGCGCCTTCCGCGCGACGCACACCCTCCCTCTTGTTATTCAACGGCGCCCCGTGAGGATTGCCCGTGTCCGATACCGAAAACAACACTCCGACCGACGTCAGCAGCGCCGATACCAGCCCTGCCACTGCAGGCAAGCCCGAGCCGCGCCCCCGCGCGCCGCGCCGGACGGCCGCCGCAATCGCGGCGGCCAATGCCGAGAACGCGTCGAGCACCGACAAGGCGGCGCCGGCGGAAAAGCCTGCCGAGCCGGCAGCGGCACCGCCCCCAGCGGCACCGGCAGCCGAGCGCCCGGCGCCCGCTCCATCGACCCCGATCGCCGCACCGAATGTGCCTGCGGCGCCAGCGACAGCGCAAAGTGAAGCGTCGCCGCCGATCCCGCCCGAACCCCGCGAACCTCGCGAATCCGTCTCCGATCAGGGGCAGCAGGGCAGGGATCAGGCAGGGAACCCGATCCCGAACCCGGCACAGAATCCTGGCCAGGCGCAAGCTCCGAACCAGGCTCAGGGCCAAGGACAAGCAGCGAACCCGGGACAGAACAATCCCGGCGGTGGTCGCGAAGCCCGCGATGGCCGCGGCCGTCGTCGGCGCAACGAGCGCGGCGGCGGCAATCCCAATCCGCAGCAACCGCGTCCGCAGGGCGAACGCCATCCGCGCCCCAACCCGAACGGCCTGCCGGTGGACGACGACAACGCCGATCCGGGCAGCAACGACCGGGTGATCAACCTCACTGAGCTCAAGCGCAAGAACGCGATCCAGCTGCTGGAATTCGCCGAGTCGCTGGGCGTCTACGAAGGTGTCGCCCGCGCCCGCAAGCAGGATGTGATCTTCAACGTGCTCAAGGCGCACGCGCGCTCCGGCGGCGGCATCTGGGCCGAGGGCGTGCTGGAAATCCTGCAGGACGGCTTCGGCTTCCTGCGCTCGGCCGACGAGTCGTACCTCGCCGGCCCGGACGACATCTACGTGTCGCCGAGCCAGATCCGCCGCTTCAACCTGCGCACCGGCGACTACATCACCGGCCGCGTACGCCACCCCAAGGAAGGTGAGCGCTACTTCGCGATGCTGCGCGTCGACGACATCAACGGCGATCCGCCGGAGGCGTCGAAGAACAAGATGCTGTTCGAGAACCTCACCCCGCTGTTCCCGCGCAAGGCATTCAAGCTCGAGCGCGGCAACGGTTCCAGCGAGGACATCACCGGCCGCATCCTCGACCTGATCGCACCGATCGGCAAGGGCCAGCGCGGCCTGATCGTCTCCCAGCCGAAATCCGGCAAGACGATGATGCTGCAGAACATCGCCCAGGCGATCCAGTACAACCACCCCGAAGCGCACCTGATCATGCTGCTGATCGACGAGCGTCCGGAGGAAGTCACCGAGATCGCCCGCACGGTGCGCGCCGAGGTCATCAGCTCGACCTTCGACGAGCCCGCCGTGCGTCACGTGCAGGTCGCCGAGATGGTGATCGAGCGCGCCAAGCGCCTAGTCGAGCACAAGAAGGACGTGGTAATCCTGCTCGACTCGATCACCCGCCTGGCCCGCGCCTACAACACCGTGGTGCCCAGCTCCGGCAAGGTGCTCACCGGCGGCGTCGACGCCAACGCGCTGCAGCGCCCGAAGCGCTTCTTCGGTGCGGCCCGCAACGTCGAGGAAGGCGGCAGCCTCACCATCATCGCCACCGCGCTGACCGAGACCGGCAGCAAGATGGACGAGGTGATCTACGAGGAGTTCAAGGGCACCGGCAACATGGAAGTGCACCTGAGCCGGCGCATCTCCGAGAAGCGCGTCTACCCGGCGATCGACATCAACCGCTCCGGCACCCGCCGCGAGGATCTGCTGATCGACCCCGACCTGCTGGCCAAGATCTGGATCCTGCGCAAGCTGCTGCACCCGATGGACGAGCTCAGCGCGATGGAGTTCATGCTCGACAAGATGAAGAACACCAAGTCCAACGACGAGTTCTTCAATTCGATGAAGCGCTGATTCGTCGGTTCGCGTCATCTATAAAGGCCGGCACATGCCGGCCTTTATGTGTGCGCACTTGCGGAACTCCCCTCCTTCGACTGCAATCGGCCGGAAGTCCGAGGGGAACACTTATGCTTTTGCGTGTTGCGTTGCTTGTGTTTGGACTGTTACTCGCAGGGTCAGCCACAGCCGATCAGAAACCTTTTCCGCTGACACAGATATGCCCATATCAGACTGCCCTCATGCGCAAGCTTGCGCTGCGCGGCGTTTTCGATGCACCTCCCGCCATCAACACACTAATGCTGAATGTGATCGACGGCAAAATGCCGCAAGTACGTCAGCAGCTGAGCGAAATGAACAAGGGCGATGCAGTGCGTTGGCGACAATCCGCATTGATCATCGCGGCCTACGCGCGAGAGCCCGCCATGGTGGCAGCCCCGCTGGATGATGGTGCCTTGGTCGATGCTTAGGGCACGCTGCCTGGTCTCGACCTCAAGTTTCACGATCAGCTCTTGGCTGAAGTGAAGAAGGATCCTAAATGGGACACCGTCGATCCAGATCTGAAGACAGCACGGTTGCTGGACGTAGATTTTCTGTTCGACGGCCGGCCCGATGGTCCCGTGGCGACCATCGCAGCGCAATGCAGCGATCTGGCGACATTGGATGTTGCGTTGAACCACCACGCCAACCTGAAGACGCGGATACCGCACAGCAAAGATGTCGTGACCATGGCGGTGCTTGCCGGCAATCCAATCATCGTCAAACGCCTGCTCAATCACGGCGCCGACCCAACAAGCGCACCGCCCGGAATCGCCGACGGACTGACTACAGCCATCGTCGAGGACAAAAGCGCCATGGTGACTCTTCTGCTCGACCATGGCGCGGACCCCTGTACCGACGATCGGCGCCTGCAACGGGGTCATGACGCCGACCATGCCAAGCACCCCGGTCAGAAGAAGCCGCTGACCAGCGTTGCGACCATTGCTCGTCGGCAGAACCTGCCGGATGATCTGGTCGCCCGACTGACCTGCCCGGCGTTTGACTCGGCCAGCATCGCCAGTCATTGAGGCGAATTGTTGGACGCGCCATCTGGCATTCGAGCAACCAGCGGATCACCCTACCTGTACCGCCACGTACAATTATTTTCCGTCAACCCCTTTTCGCCGCCCCCCGACACCCCCATAGTGTCTCGTTCATCCTGCGAGGCTTTGCCTGTGTCCATACCCAGTGCCGTCCAGAGCACCCCGATTGCGGGTCGCCAGCAGCTTGTCGATTACCTTGCCGCGGGCGAGAAGCCGCGCGAGGCGTGGCGCATCGGCACCGAGCACGAGAAGTTCGGGTTCCTCACCGACAGCCTGCGGCCACCCACCTTCGAGGGCGATCGCGGCATCAAGCTGCTGCTGGAGACACTGGCCACCCGTTACGGCTGGGAGGTCGCCCGCGAAGGCGAGAACCCGGTCGCCCTTTCAAGGGAGGGCGCCTCGATCACGCTGGAGCCGGCCGGCCAGCTGGAGCTTTCCGGCGCAATGCTGGAAACCATCCACCAGACCTGCAGCGAGGTGAACGCGCATCTGCAGGAAGTGCGCTCGGTCGCCGACGGCATGGGGCTGGGCTTCCTCGGCATGGGCTTCCAGCCGAAATGGCGCCGCGACGAAATGCCGTGGATGCCCAAGGGCCGCTACAAGATCATGCGCGAATACATGCCCAAGGTCGGCTCGCTGGGCCTGGACATGATGACGCGCACCTGCACCGTGCAGGTCAACCTGGATTTCTCCAGCCAGGCGGACATGGTGAAGAAGTTCCGCACCAGCCTGGCGCTGCAGCCGATCGCCACCGCGCTGTTCGCCGACTCGCCTTTCACCGAAGGACGTCCAAACGGCTATTTGTCCTACCGCTCGCACATCTGGACCGACACCGATCCCCAGCGCACCGGCATGCTCGATTTCGTGTTCGAGGACGGCTTCGGCTATGAGCGCTACGTCGACTACATCCTCGACGTGCCGATGTACTTCAGCCTGCAGGACGGCCAGTACCTCGACCTGGCCGGCCAGGATTTCAAGCGCTTCATGGCCGGCGAACTGGCCGCCCTGCCCGGTACCCGCGCCAGCATGAAGGACTTCGCCGACCACCTCACCACCGCCTTCCCCGAGGTGCGCCTGAAACAGTACCTGGAGATGCGCGGTGCCGACGGCGGCCCGTGGAATCGGCTGTGCGCGCTGCCCGCGTTCTGGGTCGGCCTGCTGTACGACGACGAGGCGCTGGACGCCGCGTGGGATTTGGTCAAGGACTTCAGCCGCGCCGAACGCCACGCGCTGCGCGACGGCGTGCCGAAGCATGCGTTGAAGCTGCCGTTCCGCGACGGCACGGTACGCGACCTCGCCGAGGCAGCGCTGAAGATCGCCGGCCACGGCCTCAAGCGTCGCGCCAGGCTCAACAAGCACGGCGCTGACGAAAGCATCTTTCTCGAACCGATGATCGAGATCGTGCAGGCCAACCAGACCCCGGCCGAACGCAAACTGGAGCTGTTCCACGGCCCCTGGCACGGCAGCGTGGATCCGGTGTTCCGGGAGTTTGCGTACTGAGCGCACCGCGCCGCACGGCAAACCTGCGAAACGCCAGGCAAGCTGGTGGAAGCTGATCGCCCGACGACGACCGCCACCGGATCAGGAGGCGGCTGTCTCCATGAGAGACCATGCGACGGATTCGCCCGCGCGCATCGGCTTGCAGGTCGATCCGGCCAGCGGATATTCGTCCGGCACGATCCACGGTGTGCGTTCGAGTACGACTCGGCCCTCATTCCGTGGCAGCCGGTAGAAGTCCGCGCCATGGAAGCTGGCAAACGCTTCCAGCCGATCCAGCCTACCCGCCTGCTCGAACGCCTCGGCATAGAATTCCAGCGCCGCATGGGCCGTATAGAGCCCCGCGCATCCGCAGGCCGATTCCTTCGCTTCGCGGGGATGCGGCGCGCTGTCCGTGCCGAGGAAGAAATGGGCGTCGCCGCTGGCGGCCGCCTTCACCAGGGCAGCGCGATGCGTCTCGCGCTTGAGGATCGGGGCACAGTAGTTGTGCGGGCGCAGGCCACCCGCGAACAGCGCGTTGCGATTGAGCAAGAGATGATGGGCGGTGATCGTCGCCGCCACGTTCGCTGGCGCCCCGCTGACGAAGTCCACGGCGTCCCGCGTAGTGATGTGTTCCAGCACCATGCGCAAGGCCGGGAATCGCTCGCGCAGCGGCATCAGATGGCGCTCGATGAAAACGCGCTCGCGGTCGAAGATGTCGATGTCGGGGTCGGTGACCTCGCCGTGCAGCAGCAAGGGCAGTTCATGCCGCTCCATCGCCTCCAGCACGGGATATACCCGCGACAGCTCACGCACGCCGGACTGCGAATTGGTGGTGGCGCCCGCAGGGTAATACTTGACGGCAAACACGCTCTCGCTGGCCTTGGCGCGAGCGATCTCCTCGACCGGGGTGTCCTCGGTGAGGTACAGCGTCATCAATGGCTCGAAACGCGACCCGGCCGGCAGGCTCGCCAGAATCCGACGACGATAGTCTTCGGCCAGTGCCACCGTGGTCACCGGCGGCTTGAGGTTCGGCATCACGATGGCGCGCGCGAATCGCTGCGCGGTGTGGCCGATCACCGAGGCCAGCGCATCCCCATCGCGAAGGTGCAGGTGCCAGTCGTCGGGGCGGGTGATTTCAAGACGCGTGGGGGTCATGAGTGGGAACTCGGGATGGCCGTCTGAGATGGCAATGGTATCGCGCGGGCATACTTCGGTTGTTCGCTGTGATGGATCACCGTCAAGAGCAGAGCTTTCGTCCTCCTGCGGAGGGCGAGTCACTTTCTCTCGCGTGCCCGAGAGAAAGTAGCCAAAGAGAGGGGCACCCCGCTTCCGCGCTTTCCGGGCTTCCTGCCCGGAAAGTCCGCGGCCGGGCTCCGGGGTTTGTCGACAGCACATCCTGTGCTGACGCCAAACTGGCTTGCATCCATGCAAGCCACCCTGCGGGCTTTCCTCCACCCGCCCGCCGCTGCAGAGGGGCCCCATGTAAAGCAACGCGCATCCTGCGCGTACTTTTCAGAACAGCCAGATCAAACGCCCCCTCACCCCAGCCCTCTCCCCGGCTTTGCCGGGGAGAGGGGGCAAAGCCGTCAGCGGCTCACATATCGCTCTTCAGCTCTTCAGCTCTTCAGCTCTTCAGCTCTTCAGCTCTTCAGCTCTTCAGCTTTCGCCGCCGCGCAGCGGCGGCGCACCGAGTGCGGGCCAGGATGGCCCGCTGCTCTACCCGGGGCCCCTGTTCGGCGGTGAGCTGGGGACGACAGGCCCGCAGGGGCATCGGCAGGGATGCCGATGCCTTTTCGTCAGGGCAGGATGCCCTGTCGAAAAGCCCGGCCCCAGCTCACGGACTTGCCGGGCAGGATGCCCGGCAAGCGCCAAGCGGGGTGGCCTTCTCTTTTGGTTACTTTTCTCTTGGCCACGCAAGAGAAAAGTGACTCGCGCGCCGAAGGCGCACGAAAGCTCTTGCCTCTGCGACGAACACTGGCTTACCGCAGAAGCTGAACATGACCCCGGCGAACCGGAGGGAAGGGTATGATTCGCCTACGGAAATCTCTAACCCTTCGGTGCACCAATGGGAATCGAACGCAAGCTTGTCAGCCTTAGTCAGTTCGTTGCACTGCTGAACGAGTATCTGAAAAACGACCGCGATCAGCACTCGTTCGAAGAAGGCATGATGTTCGAGGATATTGAAAGTGGTTACAGATTTGTAGCAGACATGCTTGCGGAAACCGATAGACAATCGCTGGATAAGCTTGTCTATGACAAAGTAAGCGTGAATTACATCATTGCAAAGTGAGTAACGACACACAAAATGGAATTGTCATGTTCAAATGGTTAGCTTATTGGTTTTTTGATACAAAGCATCTAACTTATGAAACTGATGAGGCTAAAGCCAAATGGTCGTTGCTCAGGGCGATAGAGTGGGGAATTTGGCCACTCTTTGTATCCCAACCAATCATTCCAGTGATGCTTATCTACATCGATTGGGTAATTGTAATTAGCTCTTTATTTATTATAAGCACTATATGGCAAATTATTTGCTTAAACTTAGTTAACCTGACACTTTCGGAATTTGGCTGTCGGTTCGTAAAATTAAAATGGTACGTATCAATTTCGGTTGCATTCTATTTGATTGTTTTGAAGCACTATGAGCTTGCCGCATTAGCAGGGTTATGGCCGCTGGCGGTTCTAATCCTAAACATATTCTTTCCATCCAGACTAATTGGAGTTTTGCAGGCCGCGATAGTTAATAAGATGATGGCTCTTGAAGAGTCTGTCAAAAAAACTGCGTAACCCGCATTTTCATGCCATTTTTTCTTAAGTTGAAATCATTGTATACGGAAGGTGTTGGCGTACATTATCATCAAGCGAATGTCAGTCAATCTGTAGACAGAGGTTGTATATGCGTTCGGCCATGGCTCGGCCTGTACTGTTTTTTATTCGACTCATCGTGTGGTCGATCGCCGTCTGATATAGAGTTCCGTCAGTGCTAAGCTCCGGGCCATGACGCGTCAGCGCGTTCAGAATCGCGGCCCATTCTGGTCTGAGACCTTCTGGAACTTCGTTCTCAGATAGACTTCGGAGGGGGCGATAAGCGCCTTTCAGGCGGCACCGCACATCGCCTTCCGCGACTGCTAGGCGGTGCAGTGCCTCATGGAATTTCTCCCGGCATCGACGATTTGTGGTAGTCATATTGGGTGCCTAGCCCATGCGGAAAAGGTGGCCATAATTGGTACGGTAAGCGCCCTTGAACGCTTCTGGCGTTTGCACAGATCGCTAACTGACGAATGATGATCAGAGGAATACAGGAAGCACTTATGAAGCCCCTTAATCCCATTGTATCTAAAGAAAGCCCCCGAGAAATATTGGCTGAGGACTACAAGAGCATGAACGGCCTGCTGCCGATCAAGGGCGGCTGGGGCTATACCCGAGATGATGCTTGCGTCATCGACATGGATGATCCCATTGTACCCAAAGACGCCCCCTTCAATGGCGTTGCCGTGGAGTATTCGTTTGTTGAGAAGAGAATTTGGGAGGAGATGATCATCTTTCGCCAGCATGAGGATGAGTATGCGGGAATTGAATGGAACCTTCTTACACAGCGATTAGATTTCGATAATGGGCACACTTACGACATGCTTGAATTTGAGATCACCGCAATCCCTCGGACAGTTTTTGAAGCCTTGAAGGCGGAATGGGAAGGCCCCGATGGATTCTTAAGTCTGGATTTCGACCGAGAGGCGCATAATCGAAAGCATAGGGAAAGCACGTTTACTATCGTCCGTGAGTTCTGGTTTGACATTACGAGTTTTTTCGGGAAGTGACGAAAAACGTCGCAGTGGCGGACATTCAGAAATATTTCGAGGCCGGACGGCCGCTCGCAAAGTGGGGACATTGCCAAACCGACCGCCCCTACTCCCCGCACAACCACCGCGCCGCGTCCATCGCGTAATAGGTGAGGATCGCATCCGCCCCCGCCCGCTTCATCGCGGTGAGCGACTCCAGCACCACCGCCTTCTCATCCAGCCATCCATTCATCGAGGCGGCCTTCAGCATCGCGTACTCGCCGGACACCTGATACACGAACGTCGGCACGCCGAAGCTGTCCTTCACCCGGCGCACGATGTCCAGATAAGGCAGACCCGGCTTCACCATCACCGCGTCGGCGCCTTCGGCGATGTCGAGTTCGACTTCGTGCAGTGCCTCGTCGCTGTTGGCGACATCCATCTGGTAGGTGTGCTTGTTGCCCTTGCCCAGGTTGGCTGAGGAACCCACCGCATCACGGAACGGGCCGTAGAAGGCGGAGGCGTACTTGGCCGAGTAGGCGAGGATGCGGGTGTGGATGTGGCCGGCTGCTTCCAGCGCATCGCGGATGGCGCCGATGCGGCCATCCATCATGTCCGACGGCGCCACGAAATCCATGCCGGCCTCGGCCTGCGCCAGCGACATCCTGATCAGCGCCTCGACAGTGGGTTCGTTCATCACGTAGCCGGTTTCGTCGATCAGGCCGTCCTGGCCATGGGTGGTGTACGGGTCGAGCGCCACGTCGCCGATCAGGCCCAGTTCCGGGTACGCGGCCTTCAGCGCACGGGTGGCGCGCTGCATCAGGCCGTCGGGATTCCACGCCTCGGCGGCATCCTCAGTTTTCACCGACGCACCCGGCGACGGGAACAGCGCCAGCGCGGGAATGCCCAGCCGCACGCACTCGCCGGCCAGCTTCAGCAGTTCGTCGATCGACAGGCGCTCGACGCCTGGCATCGACGGCACCGCCTCGCGCTGGCCCTCGCCCTCGATCACGAACGCAACCATGATCAGATCGCTGGGCAACAACGTGTGCTCGCGCATCAGCGCACGGGAGAAGGCGTCATGGCGCATGCGCCGCATGCGGGTGGCTGGGAAACTCATGGGGTCGATCCTGCCTGATTTGCCGAATGACGCATTCTACGCCGTGGGCCCGCAGCCCCGACGCGGCAAGCCGACTCAGCCGGCGCAGCACCCCGTCGCCACCAAGCCGCCACTCACCGACCTCGCCCGAAACTGGACGAACAGCATGGCAACTGGCACGCTTGGCGGATTCGTTGTCTGGATTGCCCATGCGTCAAACCATCTCTGCTCCCCCAACGCTGCTCGCCGACCTCGGCGGCACCAACGTGCGCTTTGCACTGTCCGATCCGTCTGCCGCCGCACCCTTCCAGGCGAACAGCGTGCGGCGTTATCAGGTCAGTGATTTCGCATCGCTGACCGCGGCCATCCGCCAGTACTTCAGCGACAGCGGGCTGCAGGCGCAGCATGCGCTGATCGCCGCCGCCGGCCGCATCAGCGACGGCGAGACGGTGCAGATCACCAACAATCCCTGGGCGATCTCCGCGCGCAACCTGCAGGCGGAGTTGTCGATGCAGTCGGTGCGGCTGGTCAACGACTTCGCCGCGCAGAGCATGGCCGTGATGCTGCTGCAGCCGAAGGATCTCGTGCCCGTAGGCGGGCTGCCGTTGCCGCGCCTTGGTGCGCAGGTGGAGCAGACCTTCGTGATCGTCGGTCCGGGCACCGGACTGGGCGTCGGCAGCCTGCTGCTGCGCCAGGGCAAAAGCAGCGTCCTGCAGACCGAAGGCGGCCACGCCGGCTTTGCCGCGCACACGCCCGAGGACATCGAGATTCTCCACCGCCTGAACCAGCGCTACGGCCGAGTTTCCAATGAACGACTGATCAGCGGCAATGGCCTGGTGAACCTGTATGGCGTGATTTGCGAGATCGCTGGCCAAACCCCTGAACCGCTGAAGCCCGAAGACATCAGCAAGCGCGCGAATGCCGGCAGCGATTCGCTATGCGTGCAGGTGGTGGAAACCTTCGCCGGCATCTTCGGCAGCGTGGCCGGCGATCTGGTGCTGACCACGGGCGCATGGGATGGCGTGTACCTCACCGGCGGATTGGTGCCGATCCTGCTGCCGTGGATGGACCGCGGGCATTTCCGCGAACGCTTCGAGGCCAAGGGCCGTTTCCGCGAGACCATGGAACAGGTACCGACGCAGGCGATCATGAACCCTGAACCCGGGCTAGTCGGTGCCGCCGCGCTGGCAATCCAGGAAGCTGGCGGCTCGCTGCTGCCGCACCAGGACTGAAGGGCGCCGGGCCGGATGCGGCCCGCGCCGATGTCGCGCGCATCACCTGCCGTCTGCCGCGATGGCCTGACCACCGCTTCGCCACTCCACCGGGATGCTCATGTCGCGCAGTGAAACCGCCTTTCTGTTCGATCTCGACGGCACCCTGGTCGACAGCGTCTACCAGCACGTGCTGGCCTGGAAGGAATCGCTGGGCAACGAAGGCGTGCATCTTTCGGTATGGCGCATCCACCGCAGGATCGGCATGAGCGGCGGCCTGTTCGCCAACATGCTGCTGCGCGAGACCGATATCCAGATTACCGAGGACCGGCTGCAGCGGCTGTTCCGGGGCCATGCGGCAGCCTATGCGCGGCTGGCGGCCAACGAGGCCGTGCGTCCGCTGCCCGGGGCGCGCGAGCTGCTTGGCTACCTCACCGACAACGGCATCCCATGGGCGATCGCCACCAGCGGCCGGATGGAAACCGCTGCGCACAACCTGGCCGCACTGGGTGTCGACCCCGACAAGGTGCCGGTGGTGACGCGTGACCAGGTGCGTCATGCCAAGCCCGACCCGGACCTGTTCATCACCGCGGCGAAGCGTCTGGACTGCGACATCGACAAGGCACTGGTGATCGGCGATTCGATCTGGGACATGCTGGCGGCGCAACGCGCCCGCGCGCTGGGCGTAGGGGTACTCAGCGGCGGCTACGGCCAGCACGAGCTGGAACAGGCCGGTGCGTTCCGCGTCTACGAGGATCCGGCCGATCTGCTCAAGCGCATCGACGAGATCGTCGCGCGCAGCTGAGCGCCCCCTCGAATAACCACGTTTGTTGTAGGAGCGCGCTTGCGCGCGATGCTATTGCTTCCCCCTGGCAAAGAGCATCGCGCGCAAGCGCGCTCCTACAACCGCCCCCACAAAAGCCGCTCTCAAGCGCAGACCGCCGGGCTCGCTCAGCCCGGCGCCAGCAACGCGTCCAGGTCGCCCTGGTCGAAACTGAGTTTCTCGCGGCTGCCGCCACCTTCCAGCACGGCGGCGGCCAGTTCGGCCTTGCGCGCTTTCAGTTCCTCGATGCGTTCCTCCACCGTGCCGCTGGTGATCAGGCGGTAGACGAAAACCGGCTTGTCCTGGCCGATGCGGTGCGCACGATCGCTGGCCTGCGCCTCGGCAGCCGGATTCCACCACGGGTCGTAGTGGATCACGGTGTCGGCGGCGGTGAGGTTGAGACCGACGCCACCGGCCTTGAGCGAGAGCAGGAACAGCGGTACCTCCCCGTTCTGGAAACGCTGCACCGGCTCGGCGCGGTCGCGGGTCTCGCCGGTCAGGGTGACGTAGCGGATGCGCCGGCGATCGAGCTCGGCAGCGACCAGCTTGAGCATGCCAGTGAACTGTGAAAACAGCAGCACCTTGCGGCCCTCGTCCAGCAATGCCGGCAGCATCTCCATCAGCAGTTCGAACTTCGCCGACTCGCGCACGCCGCGCGCGACCTCCAGCTTGACCAGGCGTGGATCGCAGCAGACCTGGCGCAACTTCAACAACGCATCGAGCACCACGATGCCCGAGTGCGCAATACCACGCTGGGCGATCACCTCGCGCAATTCCTCGGCCAGCGACAGCCTCAGGCCTTCGTACAGGTCGCGCTGACGACCCTCCATCACCACCCGCCGGGTGATCTCGGTTTTCGGCGGCAGTTCCTGTGCCACCTGCGCCTTGGTCCGGCGCAGGATGAACGGCGCGAGGCGCAGATTGAGCCGCTGCTGGCATTCCTCGTCATGCTGCTTTTCGATCGGCACGCGGTAGTAGCGGCGGAACGCGCTCTCGTCGCCGAGCAGGCCCGGTACCGCCAGATCGACCTGCGACCACAATTCGCCGAGATGGTTTTCCAGCGGCGTGCCGGTGAGGCAGACATAGCGTGCGGTGCGCAGGCTGAGCAGCGCGCGACGGGCCTGCGTACGCGGGTTCTTCACCTGCTGCGCCTCGTCCAGCACGATCAACGCGAACGGCTGCTTGCGCAGCGCCGCCACATCGCGCGGCAGCACGGCGTAACTGGTCAGCACGATGTCCTGCGCGCCCAGCTGGGCGAATTCCTCGGCGCGTTGCGGACCGTGCAAGGTCAGCACCTGCAGCATCGGCGCGAAACGGGCGACCTCCGATTGCCAGTTCGGGATCAGGCTGGTCGGCACCACGATCAGTGCCGGCTGCAGCAGTGCGCCGCCTTGTTTCAGCGCCAGCAGATGGGTGATCAGTTGCAGCGTCTTGCCCAGCCCCATGTCGTCAGCCAGTACGCCGCCGACCCCGGCCTCGGCCAGTGCATTCAGCCAGCGCAGGCCCTCGCGCTGGTAGGGCCGCAATTCCGCCCGCAGCCCTTCCGGTGCGGCGTCGCTGGCGCGCGCCGCGGCATCGCGCAGGCGAGCGGCAAAGCCAAGCAGCGGTTCCGGCGCTTCCAGCGTACTGCCGCCGGGCATCGCCGCGGCCAGTTCTTCCAGACGCCCCGCCTGTACCCGTGGCAAATGCAGCAGCTTGCGCGGTTTGTCCAGGTATTCGGCCAGCGGCGCCAGCAGGCCGCGCAATTCCGTCAGGCGCACCGGGACGCGGCGACGGGCGTCGACCGGCGCATACCACACGGCGTCTTCGGGTTCGTTCGGTGCCGGGCTGAGATTCACCTGATGCTCGGTCAGCGCCTGTGCCACCGCCGGCAGCAGGTTGTAGCGCTGGCCGTCCAGCTCGATGCCGATTTCCAGATCGATCGCGTGGTCGTCGACATCTTCCGCCGCATGGCCATACCAGCGTACCGGGCCTTCCAGCACCTCGAACGGAAAACTCGGTGCGTACTCGATCTGGAAATTTTCCTGTTCCAGCTTGGGCCGCAGTGCCAGCCAGCGGGCAGGCGTGTTGACCTCCAGCGCGCCGGCGTAACCGGTCCCGGGAAACAGCCACGCGTCTTCGGGCAGCGTCTCGGCCACATCCCACGGCAGGCCCTCGGTATCCACGCCCGGGGTCAGGCCGACCCGCTCGAGCTGCTCCATCGCGGAGAGTTCTTCGGCGCGGCGGCGGGTGATCTCGACCAGCTGGCCGTTGCGCACGCGCCGCACCAGCGGCTCGCCGCCGCGGCCGGGCAGCCGTTCGCCGGCATAATCGAATGCCAGCCGCGCATAGCCCAGCGGCGGCGTGCCGGCCGCCAGCCGTGCGTGCCGGGTCAACGCATGCATGATCAGCACCGGCTTCGGCGCCGGTTGCGAACGGCGCAGTTCCCCGAACACCTGCGGCAACGGCACCCGTGTCGCCAGGCGGCTGCCCGGCAGCCGATGGCGCAGGCGCCGGCCGTGCTCGTGCAGCAGCGGCGGCAGCTCCAGCCAGTGGGTCTCTTCGGTGGCCGCCTCGAGCGGACCGATCGTGGCCCGTTCGGCGTCGAGATACCACAGACCGTCGATGCGCAGCAGGCGCTGGCTGTGCGGCAGCAGCGGCAGCAGGCGCTGGCTGCCGTCCGGCGCCATCTGCCAATGCCAGTTGAGCGGATGCGACTTGCCGCGCGACAGCCGCAATCCGGCCAGCCCACCGAGGAAGCACGGCGCGGTATCGAGTATCTCTGCCAGCAGGGTGTCGCCCACATGGCTGCTCAGCCGCGCGTAGCTGCGGCTCTTGCGCTGGCTCTGCGGCAAGCCGAGCATGGTGGCGGCCAGCCGCTGTTCGTGCGGCTGCAGTGGCGAATGCGGCAGGTGCCTGCTGTCCAGCGGTACCGGACGGGTGTAGTGCCCGTGTTCGACGGCCGTCAGCAGAACCGGCGCCACGTCCAGCCGGGCGAATGCGGCGCCTTCCTCGGGCATCACCTCCAGGAAAAAACCAAGCACGCCCCGATCGTCGGCCAGGACCGGCTTGGGCACGGCCAGCAACTGTCGCCAAGCGAGCGGCAAGATTTCCTCGTCGCCGGCTGGCGGCGTGCTCCTGCGCTGTTTCTCGTCCGGTTGCTGCATGCGCATGCGATCCGTGGCGACAACCAAAACACTGAGCTTAGCAGTGCCGAAGCGGTTGTGATGCCTTGGAGCCTGTCGGACTTTGGCCGGCCGGTCTGCAAATCCGCCTGTGCGGTCCATATTTCCGTCGCTTCTTGGCCCATGGAACCACTATGGGCCGGCGAATCGCCGTAGTCTGTCCTCGCACAGCCGAATTTTCGACTCGGCCGCCAAAGCCCGACAGGCTCCTAGACGCCGAACAGGCCTCCCGGATATTCCGGTTTCTGCTCGCGCGCCATCAGTGCCCGCAGCGCGGCGACCGGGGTCACTTCGCCGTGCAGCACCGCGCGCACGCCCGCCGTGATCGGCAGCTCCAGCCCGTGCTTGTCGGCCAGCCGGGCCACCTCGTCGACCGTGAACACGCTTTCCACCACCTGGCCGATCTGTCGCACGGCTTCGTCGATCGCGATGCCGCGGCCGAGCGCCAGCCCGAGCCGGCGGTTGCGCGACAGGTCGCCGGTGCAGGTCAGCACCAGATCGCCCAGACCGGACAGGCCGATCAGCGTTTCCGGCCGCGCGCCCAGCGCCACGCCCAGGCGCAGCATCTCGTTCATGCCGCGGGTGATCAGGCCGGCGCGGGCATTCAAGCCCAGCCCCATGCCGTCGGCGATGCCGGTGGCCACCGCCAGCACGTTCTTCATCGCGCCACCCAGTTCGGCACCGAGCACATCGCTGCCGGAATACGCGCGCAGGTTCGGCGAATGCAGCAGGCTGGCCAGTTGCTGCGCAAACGCATCGTCATCGGAATGCACGGTCACGGCGCTAGGCAAACCGGCCGCCACTTCGCGCGCGAACGACGGACCGGTCACCACCGCCGCGGCACGGCCGGGCAGCCGTTCGGCTACCAGTTCATGCAGGAAGCGCCCGGTGCCCGGCTCGAAGCCCTTGGTCGCCCACGCAATCGCCGTGCCGGCATCGAGCAGCGGCGCCAGCTCGTTCAGCATCGAGGCAAACGCATGGCTGGGCACCACGATCAGCACAATCGCGGCACCATGCACGGCGGTGGCCAGATCGCTTTCGAAGTCCAGCCCGGGCGGCAACTCGATGTCCGGCAGGTAACGCTGGTTGCGGTGACTGGCCGCCATCGCCGCCAGCGCCACGCGATCACGCCCCCAGAGCCGGGTTGGTACGCCGTTGCGGGCAGTCAATGCGGCCAGCGCGGTGCCCCAGGAACCGGCACCGAGGACGGCCAGAGTCGGACGTTCGACCATGTCGCGTCACTCAGCTGTTGAGCGTGGCCGGGGCCTCGTCACCGCCGGCCATGCGGCGTTGCTGCTCGGCAAACAGCGCGTCGAAATTGATCGGCTGCAGCAGGAACGGCGGGAACCCGCCTTCCAGCACCAGCGAGGAAATCACCTGGCGCGCATACGGGAACAGCAGGTTCGGGCAGTAGCTGCCGATGATCCCGGCCTGATCCGTCTCGTTGAAGCCGGAAATGCCGAACAGGCCCGCCTGCTCCACTTCGGCCAGATAGGCGGTGCGCTGGCCCACCGTGCAGGTCAGGGTCAGGCTGAGCACCACTTCGAACAGGCCGTTGCCCAGATCGGTTGCCTTCTGGCCCAGATTCAGCTGCACCTGCGGCTGATCCCTTTCGTCGATATCGTGGAAGATCTGTGGCGCATTGGGTGCCTCGAAGGAGACATCCTTCACATAGATCTTCTGTACCACCAGCTGCGGCTGGCTGGCCTGGCCGTTGGCCTGGTCGTTGGCGATCACTTCTGCCATTGCGAATCCCTCAAGGTCTTGTCGGGTAAAAAAAGAGGTCGATTGTTCCATACATCCCTCCGGCGCGCACGCGAGCCGACATGCGGCAGGGCGGGAACGATTGCGTATGGCGCTGTTTTTCTGCGAGAATGCACGGCTCGCCCAAGTCGACCCGGGACTCCCGGGCAGTCCGCCACGCGATGCGGACCTCACGATCATGCGTTGGCAACAACCTCCAGCATCGCGTGGCGCAAAGCGCCGCTGGGCCGAAATCACCCTGGCCAACGGGTGGTAAACAAGAATTACGGAGGTCGTCATGGCCCGTGTATGTCAAGTCACCGGAAAGGGTGTGCAGAGCGGCAACAACGTCTCGCATGCCAACAACCGCACCCGTCGCCGTTGGTTGCCCAACCTGCATGAGCGTCGCTTCTGGGTTGCCAGCGAGAATCGCTGGATCAAGTTGCGCGTTTCCAACCACGCGCTGCGCACCATCGACAAGAAGGGCATCGAGGCCGTGATCGCCGACATGCGCGCCCGCGGCGACAAGGTCTGAGGATTGAGCCATGGCTAACAAATCGCAAGACAAGATCCGCATGATCTCCTCGGCCGGCACCGGCCACTTCTACACCACGCAGAAGAACAAGAAGAACACGCCGGAAAAGTTCGAATTCAAGAAATACGATCCGGTCGTGCGCAAGCACGTGATCTACAAGGAAGGCAAGATCAAGTGACGCAACGGCCCATGCGCGCAGCGCATGGTCTGCCGTTGCGTCATCCTTGCGAAAGCAGGGATCCAGCGCCTCAAAAGAAAACCCGCCCCGGTGGCGGGTTTTCTTTTGCCCGAAGGCCTGCCGCATGCAGATCTTCCCGCACCGTCGGCTCAAGCCCGGTCGACGGCGCCGGGTATCCTGGAAACACTCGACCTAAAACAAAACCCGCCGGATGGCGGGTTTTGCCGAAACTTGATACGGGGCGTGCTCAGGCTGTAGCGAGCCTGTACCCCTTCAGCCGCGCGGCGAAATCCTGCAGCGCGCGGATGCCGCTCTCTTCGGCCTCGCCGATCCACTGCTGCAGGCCTTTCAGTGCCTGCTCGGCGCCGCGCTGCTCCATCAGTGCCGCCAGGCGGCTGCGGAAATCGCATACCGTTTGCAGGGCAGGACGACGGGCCAGCAGCGCCTGCAACTTGGCGCTGTTTTCGCCGTCCAGCCAGCGGCCGCCGTTGGCCAGCGCCAGCCGCACGCGGCGCGGCATCGACTTCAGGCTCTCGCCCGCATGCTGCGCCTCGTCGCGCAGGGTCGGCACGATCACGCCGCGGTAGTAGTCGGTCATCGCCTGGAAGCGGTGGGTAAGCACCGCCTTGAGCGTGTCGGCATCCGGCAGTTGCACATTCGGGCGCACGTCGAGCGAGGGCGCCACGCGCAATACCTTGGCCAGGCCGAGCGCACGCAGGCCGCAGATCGCCGCCCAGCCGATGTCGAACTCCCACTTGCGCAGCGCGAACTTGGCCGAGCTGGGGAAGGCATGGTGATTGTTGTGCAGCTCTTCGCCGCCGATCCAGAAACCCCACGGAATCAGGTTGCGTGCGGTGTCGGCGCTCTCGAAATTGCGGTAGCCGGCCCAGTGGCCGATGCCATTGACGAAACCCGCGGCCCAGAACGGAATCCAGACCATCTGCACCGCCCAGATCGCCGCACCGATCACGCCGAACAGAGCCACGCTGATCAGCAGCATCAGGGTCGGCCCCCAGTACGGATGGGCGCCATAGACCTTGTGCTCGACCCAGTCGTCCGGCGTGCCGCGACCGTACTGCTCCATGTCCTGCTTCGACTCGCAGGCGTCGCGGTACAGCGAGACGCCGTCCCAGAACACTTTCTTGATGCCGTAGATCATCGGGCTGTGCGGGTCGTCCACGGTCTCGACCTTGGCATGGTGCTTGCGGTGCACTGCCACCCATTCGCGGGTCACCATGCCGGTGGTCAGCCAGCCCCAGAAACGGAAGAAATGCGCCAGCACCGGGTGGAAATCCACGCCGCGATGGGTCTGGCTGCGGTGCAGATACAGCGTCACCGTGAAGATGGTGAGTTGGGTCACCACCAACAGGTAGATCAGAATCGAGCCCCAACTGGCGCCGGTCAGGCCATCGTTCAGGAAATTGAGTACTGCGTCGAGCATGGAAGGCACCGCGTGTCGGGGTAGGAGCGGCTTCAGCCGCGATGCTTTTCTCCATGCACCGAGCATGGAAGGTAAGGCACGCGCGCCGCGTAGTAGGCAAGTTCAGTCTAGTCGATGGGTTTCCGTACCCGCCAGCATGGCTTTGAGTATCAAATGGTAGCAGTCAGTCAATAAGCCAGACGTGAAATGACGCCCCGGTTCACTCGTGTTCATGGGCCCGTCGTCACTCAACTGTTGTCATGACCGTGGGGAGACCGTGACAATCGGGCAATGACCCCGAGCATCCCCGTTTCACCCGCGACCATCCTGCGCCTGGATCAACTCAGCCGCCGGCGTGCCGGCCGGCCGGCCGTGCGCAACCTCAGCCTCGCCCTGCAAAGCGGCCAGGTGCTGGGTTTGCTCGGCGTCAATGGCGCGGGCAAATCGACCACGCTGTCGATGATTGCCGGTGCGCTGCGCCCGGACAGCGGCAGCATCCAGCTGAACGGCGAGGATTTCCTGGAACGCCCCGAGCTGGCGCGCCGATTGATCGGCTGGCTGCCCGAGCGTGCACCCCTGTGGGGCGAGCTGACCGTGAACGAGCACCTTGATGCGCATGGCCGTCTGCGCGGCCTGAACGGCGCCGCGCTGCGCCTGGCGCGCTGCGCGATCGTCGAACGGCTGGAGCTGCAGCCGCTGGCGCGGCGGCTGGCCGGCGTACTGTCGCAAGGCCAGCGCCAGCGACTGGGGCTGGCCTGCGCATTGCTGCACCGGCCGGCGCTGCTGGTGCTGGACGAACCGGCCAATGCGCTCGACCCGGTACAGGCAGCCGCCCTGCGCACGCTGATCCGCGAACAGTCCGCCACCGGCACGGCGGTGATTCTCTCGACCCATCTGCTGACCGAGGTGACGGCAGTGTGCGATCGCGTGGCTATCCTGCATGAGGGCACGTTGCGGCATGATGGGCCGATCCACAGCGACGATCATGCGGCACTGGAACGAACCTTCTTCGAGATCGCCATGCACGGCACCTCCGACCCGGCACGCGCGGCATGAGCGATGCCTTCATCAACACCCTCGCGGTGGCCCGCCTGGAGTGGCGTCGACTGGTCGTGCGCCCGCTGGCCTGGGTGCTGGCGGCGCTCACCCTGGCCTGGCTGGCGTGGAACTTCACCCTGCTGCTTGGCGGTTTCCTGGCCGGGCAGATCCAGCGCGCCGCCCTGCCCGGCGGCCCCGGCTTTACCGATCTGGTCGCTGTTCCGCTGCTTGGCCAACTCGCCCAACTGGCGTTTCTGGTGGTACCGCTGCTTACCATGTCGGCGATCGCCGGCGATCGCCGCAACGGCACGCTGCCGCTGCTGTTCGCCGCGGGCGTGCCGGCCTCGCACATCGTGCTGGGCAGGTATCTGGCGGTACTCGCCTGGCTGCTGTTGTGGCTGGTGCTGACGCTGGCCATGCCGCTGGCACTGGCGCATGCGACTTCCCTCGACTGGGGCAAGCTGGCCGCTGCCGCGCTGGGCCTGACCCTGATGCTGGCTGCGCTGGCTGCGGTGGGCGTGGCCAGCTCCACGTTCGCCTCGCATCCGGCCATCGCCGCCGCCGCCGCGCTGATCATTGCCCTGGCCCTGTGGGGGGTGAATCTGGGCGCGCAGATGGCTGGCATCAACGGCGGCGCGATCAACTGGCTGGCGATGAGCACGCATCTGCAGCCGTTGCTGCGCGGACTGGTGTCGACCACGGACCTGCTGTGGTTCGTGTTGCTGGTCGCGTTGGCGCTGGCGCTGGCCACGCACCGATTGGGCTCCGACCGGGAGCGTGACTGATGCGCAATCTGTTCAGACGTCTGGACGGCTGGCTGTTCGCCCTGCTCCTGCTGCTGGCCGCGGGTGCGCTCGGCTATCTGAGTACCCGTTACACGCAAGAGGCCGACTGGACCGCCAATGGCCGCGCCAGCCTGTCGGCACCGAGTCGTGCCGTGCTGGCCAAGCTCGACGGGCCGGTGGAAATCGTCAGCTATGCAGCCCCGCAGGGCAACCTGCGCCAGACCGTGGCCGGCTTCCTTCAGCGCTATCAGCAGGTCAAGCCCGATATCAGCCTGCGCTTCGTCGATCCGCAACTGGATCCGGCGAAGATGCGCGAGCTGGGCATCACCGTCGATGGCGCGCTGATCCTGCACTATCGCGGCCACGAGCAGCGACTGGACGAGTTGTCCGAGGAAAGCCTCACCAACGCACTGGAGCGTCTGATCCGCGGCGACGACCGTGTCGTGGCCTTCGTCACCGGCGACGGCGAGCGCAACGCCGACGGCAAGGCGAACGCCGACCTCGGCACCTTCATGAGCCAGCTGGAAAAGCGCGGCATGCGTGCGGTACCGCTGAACTTCGCCCAGGTCAGCACGGTGCCGCAGCACACCGACCTGGTGGTGCTGGCGAGCCCGTCGATGCCGCTGGCGCCGGCGGCGGTGCAGGCGCTGGTCGCCTATGTGCAGAACGGCGGCAACCTGCTGTGGCTGACCGAACCGGCCAACGACGATCTCGGCCTGCAGCCGCTGGCCGCGGCGCTGGGTATTCGCGTGCTGCCGGGCGTGCTGGTGGACGGCTCGGGCGCGGCGCTGGGCCTGCACGATCCGCGCCTGATCGCGCTGGGCGATTACCCGCTGAACGCGATCACCCGCGGCTTCGTCCTCACCACGCTGTTTCCGCAGGTGTCGGCACTGGCGCGGGTGGCGCAGCAGGGCGACTGGGCGATGGTGCCGTTCCTGCGCTCGAGCGCGCAGAGCTGGACCGAGTTCAAGGCGATCGACAATGCGAAATCGTCGGACATCCGTTTCGATGCCGCCGCCGGCGAACTGAAAGGGCCGCTGGATTTCGGCTTCGCGCTGAGCCGGCTGTCGCCCAGCCCGGACAAGAGCGAGCAGCGCGTGGTGGTGATCGGCGACGGCGACTTCCTCTCCAACACCTTCCTCGGCAACGGCGGCAATCGCGCGCTGGGCGAGCGGGTTTTCGACTGGCTGCTCGGCGACGACAAGCTGGTGAACCTGCCGCCGCGCGGCGCGCCCGACCGGCTGCTGCAGATCTCGCAAGCCGAGTTGAACCTGCTCAGCGTCGGCTTCCTGATCGTGCTGCCGCTGCTGCTGTTGCTGACCGGCGGGCTGATCGTGTGGCGCCGGCGCCGGCGCTGACCGATGAGACGCGCGACGCGCCAGCGCCTGATCCTGCTGCTTGCCGTTGCGGCCTTGCTGGCCATTGCGTTCTGGCAGATGCGGCAGGACGCCCGCCATGCGCCCGGCACCCTGCTGCAGCTCGATCCGGCCCGCATCGACCACCTTGCGCTGAGCCTGCCCGGCGCACCGGCCATGCGCTACGAGAAGCGCCATGGTCACTGGTGGCGCATCGACGGCACGCCGGCGCGGGCCAACGACGGCCGCCTCAACGAGCTGGCCGATACCGCGACCGCCGAGGTGCTGAGCTGGCGACCGGCGAGCGATTTCGATCCCGCCCGGATCGGCCTGGCGCCGCCGCGCGCGGTGCTGAGCCTGGACGGGCAAACCCTGGAGTTCGGCGAGACCTCGGTCACCGGGCCTCAGCGCTATGTGCGTGTCGGCCAGCGGGTCGCGCTGGTGTCGGAGCGCTACATGCCGCGTTCACCGGCCATCAAGACGACCGAACTGCAGTGAGCCACGGGATCGCCCTTGCCTGAATTGCCGGAAGTCGAAACCACCCGCCGCGGCATCGCCCCGTACCTGATCGGCCGGCGCGTGCTGAAGGTGGTCTTGCGCCGCCCCGATCTGCGCTGGCCGATCCCGACCGAAGTCAGCGAGCTGCTGCCCGGCCAGCGCATCGAGGCGGTCGAGCGGCGCGCGAAATATCTGCTGCTGCATACCGACGCCGGCAGCGCGCTGCTGCACCTGGGCATGTCCGGCATGCTGCGCCTGCTGCCGCCGGATGCGCCGATCGGCAAGCACGACCATGTCGATATCGCACTCGAACGCATGCCGACGCAGGCGTCACGCATCCTGCGCTTCACCGATCCGCGGCGTTTCGGCTGCCTGTTGTGGCAGCCGCCCGGCGAAATCCATCCGCTGCTTGCGCACCTCGGTCCCGAACCGCTGACCGATGCGTTCGACGGCGAACTGCTGTGGCGCGCCTCGCGCAGCCGCAGCAGCGCCGTGAAACTGTTCCTGATGGACCATGCCGTGGTGGTCGGGGTCGGCAATATCTACGCCAGCGAAGCGCTGTTCGCCGCCGGCATCGACCCGCGCCGTCCTGCCGGCTCGATCTCGCGTGCGCGCTACGCGCGACTCGCCACGGAAGTGAAGCGCATTCTGGCGTGGGCGATCGAACGCGGCGGCACCACCTTGCGCGATTTTCTCAATCCGGATGGCGCGCCGGGCTACTTCTTTCGCGAACTGAACGTGTATGGCCGCGCCGGCGAACCGTGCCGGGTGTGTGGCAGCTCGATCCGGCAGGTCGCGCTGGGACAGCGCTCGACGTTCTGGTGTCCGCGCTGCCAGCGCTGAGCGCGCAATGATTGTTGAGCGGCATTTTTTGCAGGAGCGCGCTTGCGCGCGATGCTCTTGCTCCTCTTGGCGAAAAGCATCGCGCGCAAGCGCGCTCTTGCAAGAGTCCCACACATCAGCTGGGCCAGTGAAACTCCACGCAGGTATTGTTGAACTGCGGATCGTCCAGCCCGCCGCGAAGATGTGCGACGACGCCACTGCCCAGGCCCTCGACATCCAGCGCCTGGCCCTCGGCGAAGTGCGCACCGAGCGCCTGCAGTTCGACCAGCTTTTCGCACAGCAGACCGGCCCGATCGAGAGCGGCTTCGGGCACCTGATGGATGCTGATGTCGGGCCGGCCGAACTTGCGCATGCCGCGAGTGTGGATCCAGGAGCGATCCGCTTCGGACTCGCCGTCGCACAGGATCAGCAGGTGGTTGCGGATCGGCGCACCGTCGCGGATCAGATACTTGCGGCGCCAGGCATCGGCATCCAGCAGGCTCAGGATCTGCGGGTCGAGGATCGCGCTGCCGCCGATATCCAGCAGCCCCGCCAGCACGCCCAGCGTGTCGCGCAGATAGCCGGTGGCCGGGCTGTCCTTGAGCGTGCCGCGCACCACCATCACTTCCGGCGCATCGAACGCACGCTGCCAGGCCTCGGGTGCATCCGCCTTGAACATGCGGCCCATCGCGCCTTTCAGCGGATAGCCTTGCCACGCCCGCAAGTCGCCGTGCGGGTGATTGGTCGCGCTGATGCCCGGCGGCAGGCCCGGGCTGCCGTAGTCGAGCGACGGCACGCGCACCGCGTCGAATTGGCCGAACACGTAGAACTGCAGCAGGATTTCCTCGTCGCTGGCCTGCCAATGCGGGCGCTGCCAGGCGGGGATGGTGATCGGGTGGCTCATGGGATTCCTTGTTGACGGGCGCCGTTCAATGGCTTTCGCCCAACGGCAGCACGGATTGCTGCAATTCGATGCGGCCGTTGCCCTGGCTGATCTTCTTGAATTCGGCGCGACTCACCGAGACGTAACGTTCGTTGCCGCCAATCTCGACCTGCGGGCCGTCGGTGACGGCACGCCCGAGTTCGTCCACGCGCACCACCATGGTGGCCTTGCGGCCGCTGTGGCAGATCGTCTTGATCTCCTCCAGATGATCCGCCCAGGCCAATAGATAGCGGCTGCCTTCGAACAGCTCGCCGCGAAAATCGGTGCGCAGGCCATAAGCCAGCGCCGGAATGCCGAGCTTGTCGACCACGTCGCTGAGCTGCCACACCTGTGCCTTGCTCAGGAACTGCGCCTCGTCGACGAACACGCAGTGCAGGGCACCGTGGACGGCGATGTCGGCCTCGACCCGCGCCAGCAGATCCTCGTCGCCGCGAAAACGCAGCGCGTTCGCCTTCAGGCCGATGCGCGAGGCCACCACGCCTTCGCCGTAGCGGTTGTCCAGCGCGGGCGTGAGAATCAGCGTTCGCATGCCGCGCTCACGATAGTTGTACGCGCCCTGCAGCAGCGTGGTGGTCTTGCCGGCATTCATCGCCGAGTAATAGAAGTAGAGCTTGGCCATCATCATGCATTCGGTTCGTGACGGTGCATGGTAGCGCGAGGGCCACGGCATCCGGTCACGCACGCGCTCGTTGTCCGCCGAAGTCCGCGCCCGCCACATACCCCGCGCGTGCTGCACATGGAGACGGCGCTCTTCGCCCATCCGGGAGCAGGCGACGACGGCACTCGACCCCTGTGTGTCTCCCCGGTGCGGATGCATCATCCGGGTCCGGCTGCCCGTACGATCAAGAACAACCCTGCGCCAACGACGACGGCGCCGATGGCTCGCGCGACGCGCTCACCGGCTGGCGCGAGACGTTCGACGGTGATGGCTGCCGTCACCGCAGCCATCGCCCCCAGGTCCATGACCCCGACGGCGAGGAGGATCGCGGTCAGGCCGGCACAGCAGGTGCTGCAGTGGAGGCCGAGGCGCAGGCCGTGTCGCCAGGCCGTGCCGGCGTCCGCCGGCAACGGACGGTCGTGTCCGGGGGCTACCCGACAGCAGGCAAGGTGACGCGCCTTCCACGCGGTGAACTGGAGCACGCCGGCGCTCAGGACGACCACGGCCGCCGCGATCGGGACGGCGCGCGCCAGCATCGGCAACCGCATCTCGATCGCCGCCGCCGAAACGCCCAGCAGAAAAGCGATCATGCCGAACGCGGCCCACACGAAGAAATACCCCGCGCCCACCAGCGCGCTCAGCCAACCCAGGCGTACCTCACGCGTGCTGGCGACGGCCTGGCGGTAGCGCCACAGCATCGGCACGAGGGACGGCAGCATCATCGCCATCATCATGATGACCCATGTGCCGAGGAACGACGCCGCGGCACCGGGCCACGTCTGCCCGGGCATCCGCATCCACGCCATCGACATCGTCCAGCCGCCGGGCATCGACATCCCGCCCATCGCCGACATGGACGTGCACCCGACGATGGTCAGCGCCGCACTGGCGGCGAAGAGCAGCGCCGAGACGCCGAAGAAGATGCGGTCCGAAGCCAGCCCGGAAACCGTGCGGGCATCGACGATGCGGGAGTTGACGCGGGAGATGACGCGGTTCGGATGGTTGGCGAGAGATGTCGCGCGGGTCATGATCCTGTGCTCCGTTTCCGGCGGTGCGCCGCCGGGCGCAATCGCTGTCCGCCGCAGAGGGTTCCCGGTGGATGCGTCCCGAGGCGGGATGCGGCCCACCGTCGGCGATGGCCGCTGTCTCAGTCGGCTTCGTACTCGTCGTGCAGCCTCAACCAGCTCATGACGCCATCGGTCTCGTTGCGCCCCTTGGGCGCGAGATCGAGCCACGCGAAGGCGCCCATCAGCACCTCGTCGCCGCGGGCGTAGGTGGAGTAGCTGTGGAAGATTTCGCCGCGCTCGTTTTTCGCGAAGATGCTGGTGCCGTGCATGTCTTCGCTGCTCTTGATCGTCTGCGAGCCGTAGTTGTAGCTGGCGCGTCCCGCGGCGATGTCCTCCGGCTTGAACGACACGCCGAAGTCGTAGTTGAACTCGGTGCCGTTCGAGGAGAGCCAGGGGAAGGTCCAGCGCATGCGCCGCCGGACCTGCTCGATCTGCCCGAGCGGCGCGCGCGAGATCGCGGCAAAGGCAAGGTCGGCATGCTCGAAATGCTGGCGCGCCCCATCGATGTGGTCGGCGATGTACGAGCACCCCTTGCAGACGTGATCTGAACCCGGCGTCAGCATGAAGTGATAGACGGCGAGCTGGTTGCGGCCACGAAACAGATCCGCCAGCGTGCATGGGCCCTGCGGCCCTTCGAATACGTAGGGCTTCTCGATCCTGACCCAGGGCAGCTGGCGGCGCTCGGCGCGAAGGACGTCGAGTTCGCGGGACATGGCCTTTTCCTTCACGAGCAGCGCCTTGCGGGCGGCAAGCCATTCGTCGCGCGAGGCGACTTTCGGCTGGGATGGCGTGCTGGTTTTCATGATCGCTCTCCTTCGATGGCGGAGTTGGGGTAGGTGCCTGTGCTCGGCCGGACCGCTGGCCTGGGCTGCTCTCAAGCCTTGTCGTACTCGTCGTGTCGGCGCCACCAGACGCCGGTCTCGTTGCGCCCCCTGGGGGCACGGTCGAGCCACGGGTACATGCCCCAGAGGCTGTCCAGTCCGCGCGCATAGGTGGAATAGGTGTGGTAGATCACGCCGTCCTCGCGCACGAAGGCGCTCATGCCCGGCCGCTCGCGGATGTATGTCGCCACGTCGGTTCCGGCCATGGCGGCGTTATCGGCCACGGGGTTTCCCGACATGCTGTTCGCCATGCCCCCGTCGTCACGCGACTGCCACGCCGGTTCGCGGCGATAGTTGTATTCGACGCCGCCCTCGCGCTGCTGCGACTCGGTGATCGAGACGTTGAAGTCGCCGTTGAAGTCGCCGCCCTGCGAGGATGCCCAGGGGAAGGTCCAGCCCATGCGCCGCTTGAATGCCTGCAATTTCGCCAGCGGCGCCCGCGACACGACGGAAAGCGCGACGTCATGGTTTTCCAGGTGCACGGCGATGCCGTTGAAGCCGTCCGCGATCGACGAGCAGGTCGCACAACCCACCTTGTAGTCGGGCCCGAACATGAAGTGGTAGACGAGCAGCTGCGAGCGCCCCTGGAACAGGTCCGCCAGCGTGGCGCCGCCCGCGTCGGTCTCGAATCGATATGCCTTGTCGATCCGCACCCACGGCAGCGCCTGCCGCTGTCGCGCCAGCTCGTCGCTGCGCCGCGTCAGTTCCTTCTCGGCATCGAGCAGTTCGAGCCGCGCCGCCAGCCATTCCTCGAGTGTTCCGGTGGTATGCGTTGTCATCGTGAATCTCCATGATGGGTGAGCGTGGGCTAGATTAGGCACAGGGCAGCGGACGGTGGGAGTGACAACTGTGGCGCGATTCAGATGAGCTGGCTCCGGTGGATTCGCTGATCACCGCTGCGGCGCGTGCGCTCGCGTCCGGCGACCCGCTTGGCGCACTGAACCGGGTCGCCCTGCGCGACGACGCGCCGGCGCTCGCGCTGCGCGGCATCGCGATGGCGCAACTCGGCGATCTCGTGCGGGCGAAGGCGCTATTGCGACGTGCGGCGCGTGCCTTCGGTCCGCGCGAGGCCATGGCCCGCGCGCGATGCGTCGTCGCCGAGGCCGAGGTCGCCCTCGCCTCGCGCGACCTGGGCTGGCCGGCGAAGATGCTCGATGCGGCGCGGGCAACGCTCGAGGCACACGGTGACAAGGTGAACGCCGCGCATGCGCGCTATCTCGGGGTCCGGCGCCAGCTCCTGATCGGATGCCTCGACGAAGCCGAAGCCGCGCTCGCCGAACTCGACCCCGCGCCCTTCCCGCCTGCCTTGCGAGCCGCCCACGAGCTCGTCGTGGCGGGAATCGCGCTGCGCCGCCTGCGGACGAAGACGGCGCGCGCGGCGCTCACCCGGGCTGGACGGGCCGCGCATCACGCAGGTATCCCCGCGCTGACGGCGGAGGTAAAAAACGCAGCCCTCGTCCTGAATACGCCTGCGGCGCGCCTGATCGCGCGTGGCGAGGAGCGGCTGCTCCTGCTCGCGGAGGTCGAGGCGTTACTGGCGTCGGACGTGCTCGTGGTGGACGCGTGCCGTCACGTGCTGCGTCGGCGGGACAGCGTGGTCCCGCTCGCCAGCCGGCCGGTGCTGTTCACGCTCGCCCGCCTGCTCGGCGAAGCGTGGCCGGCCGATGTGCCGAGGAGCGTGCTCATTGCCCGCGCGTTTCGGGCAAAGGCCATGGACGAATCGCATCGCGCGCGCTTGCGGGTCGAAATGGGGCGGCTTCGCAGGGCGCTTGGCGCGCTGGCCGACGTGCACGCGACGAAGCGGGGATTTGCCCTGGTGCCGCGCGGCGCGCGCGAGGTCGTGGTGCTGGCGCGGCCGGTCGAAGAGAAGCACGCGGCGGTGCTCGCCTTGCTCGCCGACGGCGAGTCGTGGTCGAGCTCGGCGCTGGCGCTGGCGCTGGGAGACAGCCAGCGCACCGTGCAGCGGGCACTCGACGCGCTGGCCGCCGCGGACAAGATCCAGTCGTTCGGGCGCGGGCGGGCGCGTCGCTGGATGACCCCGCCGGTGCCGGGATTCACGACGACCTTGTTACTCCCCGCGTCGCTGCCGAGCGACTAGGATTCCACCGACGAACGACCAGGACGCAAGCATGAAGCGATCAGCCGCCACTATCGTCCGTGAATATGGGCCCTTTCCGGGAGTCGACAGCGTGGGTGGTGTTACGCATGACGGCCAGCACGTCTGGTTGGCCGTCGGCGACAAGCTGACCGCCCTGGATCCAGCCAGCGGGAAGACGCTGCGCTCGATCGATATCGCCGCGCACGCAGGAACGGCCTTCGACGGCCGGCACCTGTTCCAGATCGCCGAAGACCAGATCCGCAAGATCGATCCACGGACCGGCCATGTGCTGGCCACCATCCCCGCGCCCGGCGGCGGCGGTGATTCGGGGCTCGCCTGGGCCGAGGGGTCGCTCTGGGTGGGGCAGTGGCGGGACCGGAAGATCCATCAAGTCGACCCGCAGACCGGGGCGATTCTTCGCACCATCGAGTCCAACCGTTTCGTCACCGGCGTCACCTGGGTCGACGGCGAACTCTGGCACGGCACCTGGGAAGGCGACGAAAGCGAGTTGCGGCACATCGATGCGCAAACGGGAGAGGTGCTGGAGAGCCTCGCCATGCCGTCCGGCGTGGGTGTGTCGGGACTCGAGTCCGATGGCGGCGATCAGTTCTTCTGCGGCGGCGGAAACAGCGGCAAGGTGCGAACCGTGCGCCGACCCGGGCGAGGCTCCGCGACATGCAGTGGCTCCGAGATCCCCGTCGACGCCACGAGCGAGTAATCGAAGCGGTCCTCGCGGGCGAGCTTCGATACCGCGACGAGCAAGTCCTCTCGCAGGGTGCTCTGCTACCATCGGCCGCCGCCTCACGCAGCGCTTCGATCCATGCTCAATCCGCAACAACTGGCCGCCGTCGAACATTGCGACAGCCCGCTGCTGGTGCTCGCTGGCGCCGGTTCCGGCAAGACCTCGGTGATCACCGAGAAGATCGCCTGGCTGATCGCACGCAAGCGCCTGGCAGCGTCGAAGATCGCCGCGATCACGTTCACCAACAAGGCCGCGCGCGAGATGCGCGAGCGCGTCGGCAAGCTGATCAGCGCCGAGGCCGCGCAGGCCGTCACCGTGTGCACATTCCATGCGCTGGGGCTGAAATTCCTGCAGATCGAGCACGCCCGCGCCGGCCTGCGCAAGGGCTTCTCGGTGCTGGACGCCGACGACAGCGGTGCCATCGTGAAGGAGCTGGCGCCCAAAGGAGCGAAGAACGATGTGCTGTTCGGCATCCGCAACCTGCTCGGCCGCGCCAAGAACGGCGGCCTGTCGCCGGAAGAGGCGCTGGCCGCCGCGCGCAGCCCGCGCGAACTGGAGGCGGCCACGATCTACGAGATGTACCAGCAGCGCCTGGCCGCGTTCAACGCGGTCGATTTCGATGACCTGATCCGGCTGCCGCTGCGTATCCTCGAAGCCGATGCCGAATGCCGCGAGGTGTGGCGCGAGCGCTTTCGCTACCTGCTGGTGGACGAATACCAGGACACCAACGACGCCCAGTACCGCCTGCTGAAGGTGCTGGCCGGCGAGCGCGGCGGCATCACCTGCGTGGGCGACGACGACCAGTCGATCTATGCCTGGCGCGGCGCCAACCCGGAGAACATCGACCAGCTCGGCCGCGACTGGCCGAACCTGCGGGTGATCAAGCTGGAGCAGAACTACCGCTGCGGCAAACGCATCCTGCGCGCGGCGAACCGGCTGATCGGCAACAACCCGCATCTGCACGAAAAGAAACTGTGGAGCGAGCTGCCCGAGGGCGCGCCGATCCGCGTGCTGGAATGCAAGGAGGCCGAACACGAAGCCGAACGCGTCGCCGCGATCGCCGCCGCCCTGGCCGAACGGCACAAGGCGCGCTGGCACGACGTCGCGATCCTCTATCGCGGCAACTTCCAGGCGCGGCCACTGGAGAAGGCGCTGCGCCTGGCGCAGATTCCCTATCACCTCACTGGTGCGCTGAGCTTCCTCGACCGCGCCGAGGTGAAGGACCTGCTGTGCTATCTGCGCCTGCTGACCAATCCCAGCGACGACGCCGCGTTCCTGCGCGTGGTCAATGTGCCCAAACGCGAGATCGGCGCCACCACGCTGGAGAAGCTCGGCCAGATCGCGCAGTCGCGGCACAGCTCGCTGCTCGAGGCGACCCGCAGCGACGGCGTGCTGCGCCAGCTCACCCCGCGCCCGGCTGCTGCGCTGGCGTCGTTCTCGAACCTGCTGGACGAACTGCGCAGCGCATCGCTGCACCAAGGCGCAGCGGATCTGGTCGAGCTGATCCTCAAGCGCACCGGCTACGCCGCGCAGATCGCCGCCGGCACACCCGACGCCAGCGTGCGCGAGCGCAAGCTCGGCAACCTGCGCGAACTGGCCGACTGGTTTCGCGCGATGCAGAAGGGTGGCAACAGCGCCGGCGACCTGGCGTCACAGCTGGCCCTGCTGAGCCACGCCGACCGCGACGAGCCCGGCAACGCAGTGCGCATGATGACGCTGCATGCGGCCAAGGGGCTGGAATTCCGCTTCGTCTTCATCGTCGGCTGCGAAGACGGCACACTGCCGCACGAAGGCGCGCTCGACGAAGGCCGCCTCGACGAGGAGCGCCGCCTGATGTACGTCGGTATTACCCGCGCCAAGGAACTGCTGACGCTGTCATGGTCGGCGAAGACCAAACGCTATGGCGAAGTCCACAGCAACCAGCCCAGCCGCTTCCTGCACGAACTGCCGCAGAGCGATCTGCACTGGCAGGGCAAGGATCCGGAGGCGGATAAGGAAGTGGTGCGCGAGACCGCCGAATCGCACCTGGCGAAAATCGCGGCCATGCTGGCCGGCAACTGAGCCCACATCGCCCCCGTAGGAGCGCGCTTGCGCGCGATGCTCTTGTTTTCGACCTCGACAAGAGCATCGCGCTCAAGCGCGCTCCTACAGCAGTTGTTCCGCCTCCAGCTCGCTCTTCAGGTAGGCGTAGTAGATCGGTGCGGCGATCAGGCCAGGCAGGCCGAAGGCGGCTTCCATCACCAGCATCGCGATCAGCAACTCCCACGCACGGGCGCGGATCCGGTTGCCGACGATGCGTGCGTTGAGGAAATATTCGAGCTTGTGGATCAGCACCAGGAATCCCAGCGCGGCAACACCGACGCCGAGCGATACCGACAAACCCACGATGGTGACCGCCGTGTTGGAAATCAGGTTGCCGATCACCGGCAGCAGCCCGACCACGAAGGTGACCACCACCAGCGTCTTGGCCAACGGCACGTGGATGCCGAACAGCGGCAGTGCGCCGAGCAGGAAGATCGCGGTGAACACGGTGTTGATCAGCGAGATCTTGACCTGGGCGAACACGATGTTGCGGAACGCCTCGGCCAGGCGCTGGCTGCGCAAGCTCAATATGGCGGCCAGCGGCCCGACCTGATGCGCCGGCCGGGCGCGGCTCAGCGCGATGATGGCCCCCATCAGCAGTCCGATGATGATCTGCACAAATAATCGCAGCGCGTCCTTGCCGGCCTGCTGCAAGGTTCCCGCATGCTTGCGCGCCAGCTCGACCGCGCCATCGCGCAAATCGCCGACGCTGACCGGCAGGTGATCGACCAGCACCGCAGGCAATTGCTGGCGGGCCTTTTCCACCAGTGGCATGAGTTGTTGCTGCCACAGCAGTTCGGGGTTGCCGATTTCCTTGTGGAAGATGCTGACGGCGCCGAGGATCAGCCCGATCAGCAACCCCACCACGACGGCCCCCAGCGCGGTCACCACCAGTACCCGGGCACGGTCGCCGGAGATGCGCTTGCCCAGCAACGGGGCCACCGCCTGCACCAGTACGTAGACCAGCGAACCGGCCAGCAGTGCCGGCAACAACCGCAGCCACAGCACCAGCAGCAGGGCGATGCCGGCCAGCACGTAACTTGCGATACGCAGCGGGCGGGCGGGTTCGTGGGTAGCCATCATGGGTTGCCCGTGAAGGGACATCGCGAAGAATGCGGCCAGTCTGTCAGCAGTTCGCGCAACCTGCCAGCCCGGCGAAGTGAAATACGGCTGTCGTAAACTCCGGTGAACCTGTGCCGTCATTCGTTCAACAAGGGGGGTCCATGTCCATCCGCCTGTCGGCGACCGTACTCGCCCTCGCCCTGCTCGCCGGCTGCGCGGCCCTGTCGCCAAAAGCGGGCACGCCTGCGGCCGTCGCCCTGCCGCCCCAAGCAAGCGCGCCTGCAGCCGTCGCCACGCCGGCCGACGACAATCTCAACGCCACCGTGTGGACGCAGGCCGCGATCGAGCACGACCTGATCTACCTGCAGACTTACCGCGATGCCCGGCAGCACCTGCTCGCCGCGCTGAAGGACAAGCGCTGGGACGCCCTGCCGAAGAACGACCGGGTCGCCCCGGTCAAGGGTTTGAAACCGGCAGTGGTACTGGACATCGACGAAACCTTGCTGGACAACTCGCCCTACCAGGCACGATTGATCAAGAGCGGCGGTGAGTTCAACGAGGCCGACTGGGCGGCGTGGTGCAAGGAGGAAAAAGCGCGCGCCCTGCCCGGTGCGGTCGAGTTCACCCAGTTCGCCGCCAGACACGGCATCGCAGTGATCTACGTCAGCAACCGCGCCAAGGATCTGGATCAAGTCACCCTGGTCAACCTGCGCAAGGTCGGCCTGCCGGTATCCGGACCGGATGCTTTTCTGGGCCTGGGCACCTTCGTCAAGGGTTGCGAACAGATCGGCACCGAAAAAGGCTGCCGACGTCAGCTGATCAGCCGTCACTATCGGGTGCTGATGCAGTTCGGCGACCAGATCGGCGACTTTGTCGACGTGCCGGCGAACACCCTCCGCGGTCGTGCAAGCGCGATGGCGCCGTACCTTTCGTGGATCGGCACCCGCTGGTTCGTGCTGCCGAATCCGACCTACGGCTCGTGGGAACCGGCACTGTTCAACAACGACTGGCAGGCTCCGCGCGAGGAACGGCGGCGACTGGAAATCGGGGCGCTGCGCTACCAGTGACGGCAATTCATTTTATATATTTAAATTCAATGACTTAATAAATGAAACGCAGGTGTTGCCTTAACTCAGGCAAGCCAGTAACATCCTGGTCGCCATCCCCTGCAGCCCCACAGACGCTGCAGGCAAGGCCATTTCCTCTCCGGCCTGGCCGGATTTCCCCGCGAGACTTCAAGTCCGCGGGGTTTTCTTTATATGGCACCCGGTTGTACGCAAAGTCCGCAAGCGGCCCTTGTTTCCGCACCGTTGCGCCGCTTACCCTGCCCGACTACGGCGCCCTAACGGCTTGAATCGCCCAGCCGCCCTTCACAGCGAGATCCATTTCATGCGCTTTTCTTCCTTGCGCCAACTCCTGCTGCCGTTGTGCGCCGCACTGGTACTGGCCGCCTGCCACGGCAAAGACGACGGCTCGCAACCGGGCGGCAGCTCGCCGGAGGCGGCGGTGCAGACGTCGATCAACCTGCTCAAGGCCGGTGACTTCAATGGGCTGTGGAAGCACGCACTGCCGCCCGCCGATTACGCCATGGTGCGCGCCGACTGGAGTCGGCACGAGGCAAACCAGCCCCCGGTCACCCCCGCGGATCGCGCCCGCTTCAACGAAAAAATGCAGGCCCTCACCGGGCCGGATGCACCCACCAGACTGTACGCCGAACTGCAGCCGAAGCTGGCCACCATGGAACAGCAGTACAAGGACCAGCTGCCGGTACTGATCAGCATCGGCGAGGCGCTGGCGAAAAGCGGCGTGGCCGGGAACAAGGATCTGACCGCGACGCAGAAGGGCCAGCTCAACGGTATTCTCGACGTACTCACGCCGTGGGCCAAACAGGCACCGTGGTTCGACCAGGACCGGGCGAAGCAGGCGATCGGCGTCATCGTGGCGACCGCGCGCAAGCTTGATCTGCGCAGTCCGGACCAGTTGCGCGCGATGGATTTCGACACCGCGATGAAGGAGTACTCGCTCGGCTTCGCCGGTGCCAGGCAATTGCTGGCGCTCTACGGCCTGTCGGTGGACGATGCGCTGAACTCGGTCAAGTTGACGCCGATCCAGAACGCGCACGGCCATGCCATCGTGAAGATCGACTACACGCTGCTGGGCAAGCCGCTTTCGACCGAATCGAAGCTGATCGAGCAGGACGGTCGCTGGTACAGCGAGGACATGCTGGACAACGTGCGCGAATCGCACCGGCAACTGAACCTGCCGGCCGCTGGTGCCAGTGCGGCGGTCGCCGCCAATGCCGCAGTGGCGAAAGACTGAACGATGCAGCCGTTAGAATAGACGGATGCCTACCCTTTTCACTGCAGACTCGATTCACCGCCAGCGCGCGCCCTGGTGGTTCAAGCTGGCAGGCCAGCTGCTGCAACCGTGTGTGCGCATCCGCCGCGAACCGGCGGAGCCGGCCGTATTGCTGCACGCCGGTGCACCGGTGTGTTACGTGATCGAACGCGACGGTTTTTCCGACGCCCTGATCCTGCAACGGGCCTGCCGCGAAGCCGGCTTGCCCAGCCCGATGCAGCCGTTGCTCGGCACCCGGCGCCGGCGTTCGGTGTTTGCGCTGGCACGGCGCGAGGGTTGGGTGTTCGGCCGCATCCGCAAGCGAACCTCCAACGAGCCGCTGCGGCAGCTGGTGCAGTCACTGGAAGGCCTGCCCGATCGCGATATCCAGATCGTGCCGGTGTCGATCTATGTCGGCCGCGCACCGAGCCGCGACAGCGGCTGGTTCCGCGTGCTGTTCTCGGAAAACTGGGTGATGGTCGGCCGTTTCCGCCGACTGCTGGCATTGCTGCTGAATGGGCGCGACACGGTGGTGCATTTCTCCGCCCCGGTATCGTTGCGCCAGGCGCTGGACGATGAAGCCGCCGACGTCACGCCGGAACGTTTCACGCGCAAACTCGCCAGGGTCTTGCGGATCCACTTCCATCGCATCCGCGCGGTGGTGATCGGACCGGATCTGTCGCACCGGCGCACCGTGGTCGATGCGGTGCTGAATGCCGAACCGGTACGCGCGGCGATCGCCGCCACTGCCGCGAAAGAAAAGATCAGCCACGCTAGGGCATGGCGCAAGGCGCACAAACTGGTGCTGGAGATCGCCGCCGATTATTCGCATCCGGTGGTGCGCTCGGTCTCGTTCCTGCTGCGCAATTTCTGGAACAAGCTGTACGACGGCATTTCCATGCACCACTTCGACAAGGCCCGAGCCGCCGCGCCCGGCTACGAGGTGGTTTACGTGCCCAGCCATCGCAGCCATACCGACTATCTGCTGCTCAGTTACCAGTTGCATGTATCGGGTGTGGTCGTTCCGCACATAGCCGCCGGGGTCAACCTCAACCTGCCGGGGATCGGGCCGATCCTGCGCCGCGGCGGTGCGTTCTTCATGCGCCGCAGCTTCACCGGCAACCCGATGTATTCGGTGGTGTTCAAGGAGTATCTGGCGCAGCTGATCGACCGCGGCGTGCCGATCGAATACTTCACCGAAGGCACCCGTTCGCGCACCGGACGCCTGCTGGCACCGCGCACCGGCATCCTGGCGATGACCGTGCGCGCCTTCCTGCGCGCACCGCGGCGACCCGTGCTGTTCCAGCCGATCTACATCGGTTACGAGAAACTGATGGAGGGCAAGTCCTACGCGGGCGAACTCAGCGGCCAGCCGAAGGAAAAGGAATCCCTGCTCGGCCTGCTGCGTGGCCTGAAGGTGTTGCGCCAGCACTACGGCCATGTCGCGCTGAACTTCGGCGAGCCCATCGAGCTCAACCCGCTGCTCGATGCGGTCAGCCCCGACTGGCGCACCAGCACGGTCGATCCGGACGTCAAGCCCGAATGGCTCAGGAGCATGGTGGATACTCTGGCCGAGCGCATCCAGGTCAACATCAACCGCGCCGCCGACGTCAACCCGATCAACCTGCTGGCACTGGCCCTGCTGGCAACCCCCAAGCATGCCATGGCCGAGAGCGACCTGCTGGCGCAGCTCGCCTTGAGCAAGGCGCTGCTGGAAGAGCTGCCTTATTCGGACCGCATCACGCTGACGCCGATGAATCCGGCCGGGATCATCGCCTACGGCGAGCAGATGGGTTGGATCCAGCGCGTGCAGCACCCGCTGGGCGACGTGCTGAACGTCGAAAACGAACAGGCCGTACTGCTCAGCTACTTCCGCAACAATGTGCTGCATCTCAACGCCGCCGCCGCCTGGGTGGCCTGCTGCTTTCTCAACAACCGGCGCATGGCGCGCGCCTCCGTGCTGCGGCTGGGGCGGCTGATCTATCCGTTCATCCAGGGCGAGCTGTTCCTGCCATGGAACAGCAAGGGCTTCTGCACCCAGTTGCAGGCGACCATCGACTTCTTCGTGCGTCGCGGCCTGCTCGAATCCACCGACGACGGACGCATGCTGGAGCGTGGCCCCGGCCAGGATGATGCCGCCTATCAGCTGAAGGTGATCGCGCGCAGCCTGATCCAGGCATTCGAGCGTTACTACATCACCATCGCGGCGCTGGCCAAGAACGGTCCGCATACGCTTACTGCCGCCGAGCTGGAGAAGACCTGCACGCTGAGCGCGCAACGGCTGAGCCTGCTCAACGAACTGTCGGCACCGGAATTCTTCGACAAGGCGCTGTTCCGCGGTTTCATCCAGAAGCTGCGCGAGCGGCGCGTGGTGTGGACCGACGAGGCCGGCAAGCTCGATTACGACAGCGCGCTCGAAGCGATGGTCCGCGATGCCCGGGTCATCCTGTCGCGCGAAATGCGCCACTCGATCCTGAAGATAACCGCGGGCGAGGAAGCCGACACCAGGGACACCCCGCCACGCGATGACAGCATGACGGGCATGGCCGATGCCACCGGCACCGACCTGCATACGCGTCATGTCGATGCAGAACGCCGCAGCCACGCAGCCACGACAGTGACCGTGCCGGGCGAGGTCCGGGACCAGACGCCGGCATCGTCAGGGAAGAACCGATCCGGCCACCTCTGACCCGGCCACCTCTGACCCCGGGCGGCTTTGCGGATCGTCGCCCGGCCAATGCGGCAATGCATGAATGACGAACCGCGACGGGCGTGCCTAAAATGGCCACTCGACCCAGGGGATCCACCATGAAGCCACACCTTGCCTTCGCGATTGCCGCGGCCTTCGCGCTGCCGACCGTCATCCATGCCGATGACAAGCCGGCCACCCACGACGTCAGCCTGCTGCACTGCGCGCACCTGCTCGACCCGGCCGCCGGCAAACTGCTCGGCGAAACCACGGTGGTCGTCGAGAACGGTCGCATCAAGTCGCTGCAGGCCGGCAGCGTCGATGCCGCGCCCTATCGTGATGCCGCCGCGGCGGCCGGCAGCCACTTCCGCATGGTCGAACTGGCCGGTGCCACCTGTCTGCCCGGCCTGATCGACTCGCACACCCACCTGACCATGCAGTTCAGCCGCTCCACCTACAGCGACAAGTTTCGCCTCAATCCGGCGGACTATGCGATTCGCAGCACGGTTTATGCGAAACGCACCTTGCTGGCTGGCTTCACCACCGTGCGCAACGTCGGCGACGCGCACAACGAATCGATCGCGCTGCGCAATGCGGTCAACGCCGGCATCGTGCCCGGTCCGCACATCTTCACTGCCGGCCAGTTCATTGGCACCACCGGTGGTCACGCCGACCCGACCAATGGCTTCCGCTGGGATCTGCAAGGCGATCCGGGCCCGAAGGACGGCATCATCAATTCGCCCGCAGATGCGTGGAAGGCCGTACGCCAGCATTACAAGGACGGCGCCGACCTGATCAAGATCATGCCCTCCGGCGGCGTGCTGGACGAAAGCTCCAGTTCCGAAAACCCGCAGATGACCATCGACGAGATCAAGGCCGTGGTCGCCGCCGCGCACGACTACGGTTTCACCGTGGCGGCCCACGCGCACGGTGCCGAAGCCATCCGCCGCGCGGTGCTGGGTGGCGTCGATTCGATCGAGCACGGCACCTTCATGAACGCCGAAGACATGAAGCTGATGAAGCAACACGGCACCTGGTACGTGCCCACCATCATCGCCGGCCAGTACGTGATGGAGAAGGCGAAGGAAGGCTGGTACCCGCCACAGGTCGCGGCTAAGGCGGAGCAGGTCGGCCCGGTGATCATGGCGACCGCCGGCAAGGCCTACCGCGCCGGCGTGAAGATCGCCTTCGGCACCGACGCGGGCGTCTATCCGCATGGCGAGAACGCGAAAGAGTTCCAGTACATGGTGCAGGCCGGCATGCCGCCCATGTTCGTGCTGCAGGCCGCCACGACACATGCCGCCGAGCTGTTGCACAAGCAGGACCAGTTCGGCGAGATCGCCGCGGGCCGTACCGCCGACGTGATCGCCGTTCCCGGCAATCCGCTGAACGACATCACGCTGATGCAGAAGGTCAGCTTCGTGATGAAGGACGGCGTGATCTACAAGGAAGACGGCAAGCCAGTCGAGGAAACCCTGTAGGAGCCCGCGAGCGGGCTCCTACAGGGCCGGCGGCGATCCTGTAACATCGCGGCATGAACGAGCAGCCCACTCCCGCCCCGGATCAGACTACCCATTTCGGCTTCCGCGACGTGCCGGTCGCGGAGAAGCAGAAACTGGTCGGTCGGGTCTTCACCTCGGTCGCGCGCAACTACGACCTGATGAACGACCTGATGTCGTTCGGCGTACACCGGTTGTGGAAACGCCATTTCGTGGCCGTCAGCGGCGTGCGCCGCGGCGACCGCGTGCTGGATCTGGCCGGCGGTACCGGCGACATCGCCGCGCTGCTGAAGCCGGTGGTCGGCGCCGAGGGCGAGGTGGTGGTCGGCGACATCAACGCCGCCATGCTCGATGTCGGCCGCGACCGCATGACCGACCGCGGCCTGGTTGCCGGCTTGCGCTGGGCGCAGCTCAACGCCGAGGCGCTGCCGTTTCCCGACAACAGCTTCGACGCGGTGACGATGGCCTTCGGCCTGCGCAACGTCACCGACAAGGACAAGGCGCTGGCCGATATCTGCCGCGTGCTCAAGCCCGGCGGTCGCGCACTGGTACTGGAGTTCTCCAAGGTGCACAACGAGCTGTTCGGCAAGCTCTACGATTTCCACTCGTTCAAGGTGTTGCCGAAGCTCGGCCAGTTGTTCGCCGGCGACGCCGACAGCTACCAGTACCTGGCCGAATCGATCCGCAAGCACCCGGACCAGGAAACCCTCAAGGGCATGATGGAACGCGCCGGCTTCGGCCGCGTCGAGGTACGCAACCTCACCGGCGGCATCGTGGCGATCCATCGGGCCTACAAGCTCTGATCGCAGCCGGACCCGGCTGCCCCGATGCCGCAAGCTAGGAGCGTGGGCGGTAGAAACGTTCGCGGCGAAAAGTCCTCTGCGCGAGGACAGTTTTTCGGCGATTTGCCGGCCCATAGTGGTTCTATGGGCCAAAAAGCGACGGGGAAATGGACCGCGCGGAGGGCTTTGCAGCCCGAATGGCTTCTACCGCCCACGCTCCTAAGCCCTGAACAGCCGGCTCAGCCGGCCGGAACGCGCAAGTCCTGCAGCAAGGTCCCGGACTGCTCCGCTTCCCGTTCGTGCTCCAGATCGCGCCAGGTTTCCTGCAGCGCATCGGCATACCAGCGGCGCATGGCGGGCAACTCCAGCAAGCGTCCTGCGTAGGCTCCGATCGCGTCGCCGAGGCTCAGGCCATAAGTCTGGATGCGAAAAGCCACCGGCGCGAAGAACGCGTCGACCGCACCGAACGCCGCACCCGCCAGGAACGGCCCGCCGAATCGGTTCAGGCCCTCGCTCCACAGTTCGTCGATGCGCGCCATGTCGGCGTGCAGTGCCGCCGGCAAATCATCCGGCAAGCGGATGCGGACACCGCAATTCATTCCGCAGTGACTGCGCAGCGCCGCGAAACCCGAATGCATCTCGGCCGTGGCGCAGCGGGCCCATGCGCGCGCCAGAGGATCGGGCGGCCAGACGTCCGGATGACGCTCGGCGAGATACTCGACGATCGCCAGCGAATCCCATACCACGGTATGTCCGTCGTGCAGGCACGGCACTTTGCCGTTCGGCGAAAAGGCGCGAAACGCGCGCCAGCTGGCGCCATTGCCCTGCGCGAACGGCACCAGGTGCTCACGGAACGGAATGCCCCGCTCGCTGAGCAGCAGCCACGGCCGCAACGACCAGGACGAGTAGTTCTTGTTGGCGATATGAAGCTCGTACATGCAACGCTCTCCGTATGGCGATTCAGGTCTGTTCGCAGGGGTCGCATGCCGGCGGCATGCCCGGCGTGGTTCGCCGCCGCATGTTCGCCAGCGCCACGCCGGCCACGGTGATCACGCCACCGACCAGCGTCAGCAGGCCGGGACGTTCGCCCAGCCACAGCCAGCCGATCAGCACCGCGATCGGCGGCGAAAAGTAGATGAAGCTGGACACCTGCGAGGCGGAGGCCCGGTGCAGTGCGGCACTCCAGGCCATGTAACCGATGAAGGTCGGCGCGATGCCAAGCCACAGCAGCGCGGCGGCGTGCGACCAGGGCGCTGCGTGCAATGCCGCGCCGATGCCGGTCGCGAACGGCAACGCCCCCAGCGCGCCGGCGAACAGCGTGAAGGCCGTGACCCCGATCATGCTGCTGCGCGCGAAGAACGGCTTCAGGCCGACAAAAAAGATCGCCGAGGCAAGCACGCTGACCAGCACCAGCGCCGCCATCGGTTCGAACTTCACCTGCTTGCCGCTGGCCAGCACCACCAGCACCACGCCGACCAGGGCCACGCCAAGGCCGGTCAGCATGCGGGCGGACAGGCGCTCGTGCAGCCATACTGCGGAAACTGCCGCGGTGGCAGCCGGTGCCAGCGAGATCAGGATCGACGCGGTGCCACTGGCGATCCGCGTTTCGGCATAGTTGAGGCACACGTGGTAGACGGTAAGCCCGAGCACGCCCAGCACGGCCAGCGCGGGCCAGTCGCGCCGTGCCGGCAGCGGCACCCGCCGAACCACCATCAGCACCGCAAAGCACAACGTGCCGATCGTCAGCCGGGCGAAGGCAACTTCGCCAGGGGTGAACGAGGCCAGCGCATAGGCAATCGCCGCATAGGCCGACGACCAGGTCAGCAAGGCCATGCTGATGAAAACAAGGGTGCGCCCGTCAAGACGCTCGGAGGTATCCATGGGAACGATTTTCTATGCGGGGAAGTGCGCATCCTAGCCCTGGCGATGACGCCGGGGAATAATGCATCGAGTCACCATTGCGCTGTTTTGCCACCGATCAGAACGACCCGCGAGTGATTTTGCCTTGGAATCGAAACCCGAACTGGACAGCAAGGATT
>Ga0307377_10000257_pt1 | contig 73736 bp, 92 predicted proteins | sample TR3MG_FD_202535 | JGI IMG/M metagenome (GOLD analysis project Ga0307377, IMG submission 202535) | Soil microbial communities from Risofladan, Vaasa, Finland - TR-3 | ecosystem: Environmental > Terrestrial > Soil > Coastal area > Acid sulfate soil | place: Finland: Risofladan, Vaasa | collected...
AAATTAGTTGTAAGAGTCCCTAATCCAGATGTATTAGCATCTACTTCTACTGCAATTTCAGCAAGAACAGCTTCAACTTCTGTTCCAGCATAATAATCTCCGGTATCAAGCACTGATATTGAACTAGCATCATGGGAATCTACGGTATCAGCTAAATGATCATTAAAATTATTGGCATTTTGCAATATGTCGGATGCGTTATTTGCTATATTACTAATATTCGTATCTACGGCATTAATCAACTCAATAAGAGCATCTTCAACATTATCAGAAGTAAATTTCCCAAGAGTATCTGTTATAGTAATGACCGATGCTAAATGAGATTCATCAGAAGTATAAATATGTGCCCACAAAGTAGCAACATTTAAATCAACACTACCCCATAATTCTGATAACGTCCCCTCAACATTATCAGAATCAAACTTTTCGTCTATATCTTCAATAGAAATAGCACTAGCATCATGAGCATCGTCAGCATCACCTAAATGATCATTAACGGTAGTAGTAAGAGTCCCCAATCCAGACGTATTTGTATTTACATCTACTACTAATTCAGCAAGAATATCCTCAACATTATCCCCATCAAAATATCCACCAACATCAACAACGGTAACATCTGCAGCTACTACTGAAATATTATCTAATGCTAATCCTATCTCAGCTAAAACTGCTTCTACTTCTGTCCCAGCATAATAATCAGCAGTATCAAGAACAGAAATCGAACTAGCGTCATGAGAATCTACTGTATCAGCCAAATGATCCGATAAATTAGTATTGGTTGTATCAAGCCCTAGCCCCAACTCCTGCAATGCATCTTCGACATTATCAGATGTAAAATAATCGCCAGCATCTTCAATGTCTATCCAAGCGGCCGTACCGCCTATTCCAGTTAATCTTTCTCCAATATATCTATACGCCGTTATTTTTAATGGCAACGAATAACTAATATCGGGATCGCCTTCACAAATCAATATCCCTGTTTTATAATCAAAAACCCAATTAATTGAATCAGTAGTAAATATCTGTTGCCCGGTATTATCCTTTAATATTATCGTATATCCCTGACCAAATCTTGGTGGTATCCAATCACCCTGTCTTGTTGCTCTCATCTGCTCAAGTGTACTACCATCAGTACTTGCATACCAAGACAAATTACCTGGAACTGAAATATCATTTATTAACACAAAATCAGCGACAACTTCAACGATAGCGGAAGATATCCCAGGCGGTGTTTCCGGAATATCATTTACATAAATATCATTACCATGTAAAGTAAACCCTGAATCAGCCGAATCCTCCTCGTAGAATTCTTTCCCAGGACTCGATATTCCTATACCCTGAACAAATTTCCACGCCTTGTCAATCTTTACAGAATCACTTATCATTTTTGCACCTCTTATGTCAACTCAATATATGTGCACGTCACTGGGCTCACCACATCCTTTATTGTTACCCTAACAATAATCATATATCCAGACGCTGCAGTCGAAAAACTACCGGAAGTCCAACCAAAATCAGAGCCACTTGCGCTCGTTCTACAACCATCCCCATCTATACCCGTAAATGTACCAAAATCGTATGGTTTCCCTAAATCCAGCCATCCCGTCAGACTTGGTAACTTAATTTCAATTTTAGCATCTCCAGCAGCCTCAATATCACTTAAATTCAATCCAGTAAACGTCAATGTTCCCGAACTCATTGCCAATACTTTATAAAAACTTCTTAAATAAACCTTATCTCCTGAAAACGAACTATAATTCGCTGGCTGTACAGGAAAATAACCAGAAGAAAAGTTTATAGTTGGATATAATAAGCTACCATTATATACTTGAGTTTCACCAGAACCATTAGTTAATATTACGCTACTACTCCAATTCCCTGTCCTAGATCCTGGAATAACATTATAATTACTAGGATATGCACTACCATCATTATCAGGTAATCTATAATTTTCATCAACAAAATTTTCAACTAAATCAGTAGCATAATTACTATATGTATTTAATAACATATTATTACTTACGCTTATTTGAGATGGATGAGAACCATAGGGACTACGTGGAACAACCGTAACTCTTAAATTATTAGTAAGAGTATTCGACTGTGAAATTGTTATTGTCTTATTTACAACAGCCATTGTTTCACCGATTGCCGGAGGAACACTTAGTGCAGGCGAAATACTTGGGTCAGTAACTCCTATATATGCTGTCGAAATACCTGGCATTGAATATTGCATTGGATTCTGATCATAAACATTATCAAATAAATCACTCCCACTAACATTTAAATAAAGTTGATCAGTTAATGAATAAAATTGTACACCAGATAAATGTTTTGAACTTATCTGATTAGCTTCGGTTAATAATGGTGTATTTACACTTGGGGCAGCACCAGAGTCGTCATCATAAAACATTTTCCAAAGGTTAGTTTCCTGATTCCCACTCGTTAACTCATGGATTAATTTTATATAATTATACCCCTGCCTTAAATCCCCAGGGGTAATGTTCACTCTCGCTTCACCTTTCTGCCATTTTCTAAAATCATTAAACTTAGCAACATCGGTTACAGTAATAAAACCACCAGTACCAGATTGAGGTGGATAAGATTGAGCACCATCCCTTTCTCCATCAACAAATGCTGTTTCAAGATCAAATAAATCAACCTGAACACCATTAACTTGCAACTTTAATATTCCTAAATCAGCCCAATTAAAAGTAGTACTCAAAGTCTCTAATGTAAAAGTTGCATCATTTATTATGTAACTAACATTGTCACCAGCACTCCCCTCATAAAATGCACTTCCATCAGATAAATAACCGGTATATTTTGTAGTAGAACTCCCAAATATTTGAAGATCTGTCCCAGTTAATGGTGCCGGTGCCTCAGGAGCAATTTCTGCCAGAACTTCATTCAGCCCATCTACAGCGTCATTAATCTGTGTAGAAGCCGTAAAATCTAATAATCCATCTGTATAATCCAAATCAGAAGGAATTCCAAGTGGTGCATCTCCACCGATAGAAGCAAATAAAGTATCTATTGCACTGAGATGATCTTCGACTTTAGTAGCAGACGGAGTATAATTTGTAGGAGTAAAAGCAACATCAATATTTCCAGCAGGGTGAGCAGAAGTGTCATCGATATGTGCCTGCAACTCAATTGACCCACTACCCGATCCAGACCCAGACCCACCAAGTGACAAAATATCCTCGGACATATCATTGAGGTTTGTCCTATTGGGAACAAATATATCTATCGATGTATCATCAGTAAATTCAAATGAAGTTTCAACATCTAAAACAGATGAATAATAAGATAACGTCCATACATCAAGGGCTTCAGTTAATCTACCATAAACAACATTACCACTGCCATCACCAATAGGTGATTTTGTAGAATTATCTAAAATTGTAACATAATTTTTAGGATCATCTATAAGATAACCCTCATCTTCCAACGCTGAATGAGCCGTACCAGAGCCAGTAAACGTAGCAGAAACATCTGTTGATGAAGCCAATGCCCCCGTACTAATTCCATCAAACTCTTCAAAATAAATTATCTTCTTATTCTCTAATGAAGTTGTATCTTCTGGTGCATGAACTTCTCCGGCAGTAAGATCTGCCGATGATATTTTGCCAGTCAAATTCAACTTGTCATAATCTATATGAGCATCAGGGGCTAAATTTTCATTCTTTAAATTTCTAGATTGAGTCTCTAAATCAAGTTTTGTTGTATTCTCAAGGCCAGCACAAGCACTACCAAATCCTGCCCCTATTATGTAAAACTCCCCTAATTTGCTATATTCAGCACCATAGACAGCAGCCCATAAAGCATAATCCCATGATAAGATGCTATCAACCACCACTTTCCCGCTAAATTCACCGTTAATATACGCAAAAACCTGATCTGAATAAATTCTTAATTTCACCCAAATACTGGTTTCTGTATCATCGTAATTATTTCTATGCAATAATAAATCACTATCACCCGATGATTTTAATAATAAATCATATTTGAAATTGATATCAGGATTACCAACATCAGCATTTTGCTCTAATTTCAAGGAGATATAATTCGCAGTCAATGTATTATCACCCAAAACTAAAACATTCGTATCTAGGCCATAATAAGCGTCCTGTTTAAGCTTAAAGGTAAGATCAATATTAATTTCAACATATTCATGTGCCGTAGCTACTGGATTATCAGAAAAAACTAACCATGCGCTACCCGTATCATATAAAAATCCACTATTAATATTTTCAGTTCCGGACCATTTTACGGGATTTTGAGCACCAAAATTATCAAAAAAATACGTCTTACCTAAAGGGCAGGATTCTGGAGATGTAATTGCCATCGTTTATCCTTGTATATTTATTTACAGATATGGTAAATAAGAAAGTATTTCGCAACTTTATACTTTATTTTTTGTTCAAAAAATATCGGAATTTTTAGTTTTGATGTTATAAGGGGCTATGACCATAAAGTCATAACCCCTTATCAAAAAGATGTAGCTAAATTTATTAGTTAAAATCTACACAAGTTAAAATGAAGGTTGTTGCAAATTACCTGTCCTGAGCTTTTGCTGACACGCCTTACAATACATTTTACCACTTAAATGCTGTGTATTCTGCCTACAAAAATTGATCTCTGAAACAGTAAGATTATGAGGACTATTCGAGTTACTACCATCACATGCTATCATCTCTTCACCTTGGGAAGGCTGATTTTGCGTAGATGACTGTTGATTACCGCCAAAAACTGCAGGTTGAGGTTGTGGACTAGAAAAATTAGTCGGTTGTTGCTGAACCGGTGGTTGTTGCTGAACCGGTGGTTGTTGCTGAACCGGTGGTTGTTGCTGAACCGGTGGTTGTTGCTGAACCGGTGGTTGTTGCTGAACCGGTGGTTGTTGCTGAACCGGTGGCTGTTGCTGAACCGGTGGTTGCTGCTGATTATTATTTGATACAAAAATAGTATCCTTACTAGCCAATACCTGTTGAACCTGCTCAAGTGTAATATTTTGCCAATTGATGGTATTTGTCTTAAAAAAGTCATTAATAACACCACCAGCCCTGACGGCATCATAGCCCCTTGTAATCCATAGATTCTGCAATTCAGACTTCAATACATTTATATCTACTGGTTGATTAGCCTGCTGTTGAACCGGTGGTTGCTGTTGGAAAGTCGGCTGATGAAATTGCTGAACAGGAGGTTGTTGCTGTTCAGGAGATTGTTGCTGTTCAGATTGCTGATTAACATATCCTCCCTGTTTCTGAATTAAAGCCATACCAGCCTTTTTCAAAAACATCATAGTATCATTTCTTGGCTGAAATTTATCAGTAACCAACCATTCAGTAATCCAACTAGATGATTCAGCCCATATCTCACCTAATGTCCTACCTCGATGCTTACCAAAATCAACTTTAACCAATTCAGGCTGACCTATATCTTCTGATTCTAAATATTCAGAATCAACTGATGATTGACTTGCAACACCAGCAGCTTCTAATTCTAATGCTGCAGTTACCCACGAATCATACGCACGCTTAAAAGCCATTTCAGGGAAATATTGCCCCTGCATTTTAACATTCCCTGGAGATGCACTCCCTACAGCAAAATGCATCTGACCATTAATATCAGGGCCAGCTACACGATAACAAACCATCATTCCATTTTCCTGTACCGGCTGAATATCACATACAACATCAGTTGGTGATATTTTCGCAACACCAGCCATATGAATATAATGCTCATGCCGTATAAGCTCCTGATTTCTTAAAATCCAAGTATTTTCAACGGTATAGGTCGTTTCAGATATATTACCATCATCGCCCTTAACCTTAAACCGTAATGTCTTTGCCATTGTATACTCCTCGCTAATTCGTATAAGAATTCTTAAAAATTAGTAGGCTGATTAAAAACCTGCTGACCACCAGCCGGAGCACCAAACCCATATGATGCCCCCGGCTGTACAGGAGGCTGATTTTGAATCGGTGACTGTTGATTACCACTAAACGCTGCCGGTTGTTGCTGTGGACTTGAAAAATTAGCCGGTTGCTGTGGAGGATGCTGTACAGGAGGCTGATTTTGCTGAGGCTGCTGTTGAAATCCACCCTGAGGTTGCTGTTGGAATCCACCCTGGGGTTGCTGTTGAAATCCACCCTGAGGTTGCTGTTGGAATCCACCCTGGGGTTGCTGTTGAAATCCACCCTGAGGTTGCTGTTGGAATCCACCCTCCTGCTGAAACTTTTTCTTCAAAAGACATACCTTATCAGCATTAAGGTCAGCACTCAATTTCCTAACACCAGCATTATCGTTGTAATACTTAAGATCCATGAAACCGTATACGGCAACCAAATCACCCTTTGCAAGATTTAAACCGGCAACATATTCAGCGTTTTTCCCCCATATTGTAACATTGAAAAAACTACTCTCATAAATCTTACGACCATTAGCATCAAGAACATCCTGCCCATTTTCCTTCTTGGGATAATTTTTCTTACTCCCAACTGAAAACTTAACATAACCAGACCCGGTTGATGTCGCTCCAGTATTGATATTATCTGATAACCACCCTACTACAGATATATGATTATACATAATCACCCTCCGTTAAAACTGCGTTAATAATTCTATTCTATTATATTTACTTATTTTGTTTAACCTTGAATTTTTTATCAGAAAACTCGGACTTATTTACAGTATCAATAGCATCATTAAAATTTTCCATCTCAACAGCAAGCCTATCTAATTTTTCCTGGTATAAATCAGCATATTTTCTACCATTACTCAAATTAACCTTCTTCTGATCCTGAGCAACAGCAAGCTCTGACTCATAATACTCCTTCTCAAACTGCATATCGTTCAATTTATACCTTATCATCCTAATAATGAAATCTTTAACATCATCATTTAGGGTGACGGCTAAATCCATTTTTACGCTATTTCTTTCTCTTGGCATAATCTCTACCTTTCTATATACAGTATAAACTCATCTGACTGGTAAGTAATAATTTACACAAAGATTTTTTATTATTATCATCATTTAATAACACTAAAAAACAGCACATTATTCAAGGTTAATATTACTATATACTCATTCACAGAGTATAATATAACATCATCTAACAAAAAAATTAGTTTTAGGAAATAATATCAAAAATAGGAGGGGCGTTGACATCTTTACGGCCAACAATAACGTACTCATGCATCTTAACATTAAACTTTTGAGCTTTAGCATCTGGCATTTTAGCAGCAAGATTAGTAGTGTAGGAACGAATTACAAAATCATACATAGAAAACTTTGCATCTTCTATCAATTGCGCAGTATGAGCACCTAAAGCATAGAACTTCTTCCAAAGCCTAAAATCCTGAACAACCATTACTATAAATTTTCCATCTTTTAAAACCCTAAAACATTCTTTAAAAACTTCACCCAATTGTTTTAAAAATTCATCGTAATCATCAATGTCAGCAAGTTGACCATTTCTATGCTCATACTTTTCTATATTCCAAAACGGAGGGCAGGAATATATAAAATCAACAGATTCATCTTTAACCGGCATAAATCTACTGTCAGTATGGACAGCCCAAGGAATATACTCATCCCTATCATCGTCAAAATCCATTAAACTTCTTTTATCTGCGACCTTATCATTAACATGACTAATAAATTCCCATGAAATATCAAGCCCTATACTTCTTCTATCCATAGATTTAGCAATTAGGACTCTCGTACCCCTTCCGGCGAAAGGATCTACTATAAGATCGTCTTTATCTGACCAATATTCTACTATTCTCTCTGCTAATAATGGTGAAAACTCTGATAATTTTCTCTTTCTACCAACCCCTGCAGCCCCTTTTCCCTTTTTCCTCAACCCAGGCTCATAAAATTCATCATTAACTAAATGTCTTTGCTCATCAAGACCTTTATGATATGCAATATGCCAAACAGACTGGGGATTAAAAAAATACTTTTTCGTATTTTTATTAGTGGGAATTACTGCATCTTTCTTCGTTGTTCTCATTGATAGTCACAAATTCTAAAAAATCACAATTCGTTACAAGCATTTCTTCTGTTTGTTCAAGTAAATCAGGCAAATCTTCCATCTTATTCACGTTCCCGATAGGATAATTACAGTGACTATACACACACCCTGCAACATCACCGTTAGGGCTTATGTCAACCATATAAGAACAACTATGGCAATTATTAACCAATCCCATCCTGAATAATACACATGGATCTACTATGAATCTTTCGTCTTCAAAAATACCATGCTTATCCATCGACTCTATAATAGTGTAATACTCATCTTTAGAATAAGGAAATGGTTTCTCAAAAATAATATGGACAGTATTAAAATATTTAAGTAATTCTCTAAACCACTCAAACTTTATTTTCCCATTGCGATTTATCAAAAAATTAGCATTTAAAGACCCAATCCCTTTTTTCGATATACCCTCTGCAATTTTACAAACCCTCGACAACTCTCTTAATCCAGGTACCTTACTATGATCTACTGAAATAGAAAAAACATCAATCTTGCTAAATAAACTTGGGCTGTCATTCAAATCATACATATATAAATAATTAGCAACATCAGCAATAGTTGTTATATCTGCCTTAATTTTATTTTTACTACATTCATTTATAAAATCAGCAGCAAATATGCACTCGTATCCAACATTAACCGGTTTTAATCCAGGATCATTAACAGCAATGGCTATCTTCTCGATTCCAGCGGATAATGCTACAGTGGGTAGTTTAAGCCATTCAGACTTATCTATCTCATTACACCCCCTGAGTGGCTCCAAATAACAGCCAGCACATCTCTTTGCACATTCAGCAGTATAATGAACTGATAACATTTTTGGATTCATTATTTTTTATCTTTCTGATCCCTATGCTCAACAATCTTATCTATTAATCCATACTCCAATGCTGCTTCGGCAGTCAAAAAGTTGTCTCTATCAGTATCAGCCTTTATTTTATCCAATTTTTGACCAGTATATTTTGCAAGAAGAGTATTTAACTTTTCTTTCGTAGCAATAATATGTTCGGCATGAATAGCAATATCGGATGCCTGCCCCTGCGCACCACCAAGTGGCTGATGAATCATCACTTCAGCATTCGGCAAACAGAATCTTTTCCCTTTAGTTCCTGCTGCCAATAAAAATGCCCCCATACTCGCTGCCATACCAATACAAATTGTAGATACATCGCACTGAATAAATCTCATCGTATCATGAATAGCCATTCCAGCCGTAACTGATCCACCTGGAGAAGCAATGTAAATACTAATATCTTTCTCAGCATCATCCATCTCAAGAAACAATAACTGAGCCACAACAACCGCAGAAACTCCATCATCAATAGGCCCGTTAAGACAAATCACTCTATCTTTCATTAACCTTGAAAAAATATCATAACTTCTCTCATTACCTTTGTCATCTTTCTCAATTACGATTGGGACTAAAGCCATAAAAATCCTTTCTAATTCGATATTTCAATCCACGCACCCATAAAGAATGCGACTGGTTTATATTTAACTTAAAAAACGATACTATTTCATTCTATTATAATATAACAAATATCAAACAAAAGTCAACTAATTAGATTTTATTTTTCATTCTGCTAACAACCAGTTTAATTAACTGTTTATCAGATTTCCCTCGATCAACACCACTAACCCCTTTAATTACTATCCCCTTTATGCTCATAAATCCCTTCAAATACCATCCTCTATAATGATAACTACAAAATCCTTTTGGAAAACGCATTTTACCTCTATCTAATTCACCCTTCCTTTCGCACCGACCAACCTTACATTTCAGATTATTCTTAACATGGTCAGTCTTTCTCCATCTTACATACTTCTTCCTTAATGGGTATTTATTGGTGATATTACTACAACCTCTATATGAAGGTCTAATTTTATTACCATTAATATCAATCATCCCCTCTTGATACTGGGAATAATGTTTCTTACAAAAACCATAATAAAAGCATTCTATCCCGTAATTATATCTACCCCTTATTTTACAGCCTTCTATCTTACATTTTATTCTTCTCCTACTTGTATGCTCAACCTGTATCTTAACAGAATTTGATGGTCTCCTCATATTTCAACCACCACATAACCTGGCTCACGATAATCAACTCCAACATTGAAACATTTTTTGCCGTATAGCGTCCCTTCAAATTTTCTATGAGAATGACCACAAAATACATACTTTATATTATCATACTGCCTAATCACCTTTTCTATTTTCTTACTACCGGAAAATGCATTCCCCATATTCCACTGATCATCCCCATTTTTAATCATCTTCTCAAAAGGGATATGGTGAATAAAACAACAAATAATATCTACAGGGCTAATATTCAATATGTGAGTACGTAATATCTTTGCAAAATAATCAGCCATATACTCATCTGTTTGCCCCCATTTTACATATTTCCCATCCATCCACATTGTACGACCATCCGGAAATCTTTTTAATTTATACATATTCATAGAAAGTGGATATAAAATATCAATCTTTTTATCCCTAAAAGAATAATCATACCACCCAATAATACCGACAATGCCTATTGTGGTACCATCGGTGGCAGTAAAAACCGATGGGGTCTTATCTAAACAAGAAAATCCATTCTTTGTTGTTTCAATAAGAGATTGATATTTCAAAAGTGAATCCCCAGGGGAATCATACTCTCTTACCCATACGTCATGATTACCAATAACAAAATATTTATGATCTGCAACATCAGAAAAAATATCAAACGTTTCACTAAATTTATCAATTGATGTAGAAATATCACCACCAATAACAAATATATCAGCCTTCTCATTTTTCATTTTCTCCGCTTCTGCTTTCCATGCAGCAGGAGATGTAATACCCAAATGAATATCAGCAGTAAATATTAATTTTATTTTTTTCATAATAATTTTATATATGGAAATACAAAAACAGCATATTCTTTATTTACCCCTTGTTCTTCAAATGAAACAGGAACATTGTTCCTAATGAAAATTTTTGTATTAATAATAATATATCCATCTTTACTATTACAACTAAACATATCAATTAAAAATTTATCAAAAATAGTTCTCCCAATAATAATTTTAGCCCAAAATATTGATGAAACATAATCAGCAATCATAAAAATTGATGAATCAAAAGAAAAATTTTTAGATGACAATGGAATCCTAATAAATAAATCAACCTGATATAAAGATGCTGCTTTTTTAAATCTTTTTAACGCTTTCATGATTTTATTGCTTACATTTTTGTGCCCATAAAAAAGAGGTAAATTTTCCAATATAAAAATTGAATCATAATGCCTCTCAGCAACATCTAAAATTTCCATTAACTCATTTGCATAACTAGTATAGGTCCCATCTGGTGAGTCGTTAATATTACAATATTCAATATTAACATAATCACTCATTTTACATTTAACAGAATTGTGCTGAATAAATCCTATTTTACTTCTATAATCACCAACACCAACTTTATCAATATCTATATCTCTATTCAAAAAAGAATCTAAAAATGATGACCTCTTATCTGAAGATATAATTAGTATTTTTTTGCAATATGCCGCCCTCACCATTTCCTCACATATAGTTAGTAACGCCACCGTTTTACCGACACCTTTTCTGCCGGTAATAACCTGTACACTACCATCTAAATCAGATAAATAATCAGCTATACTACTGTACTTTATATTATTAACCAAACTAATCACCAATCAACGAATAATTAGAAGTAATAACCGGAATAGGAAATTCAAACTTAACATCATTCCCAGACATACCACCACTACGCCTATGTTTTATAATATCAGCCCTAATATTTCTATCAAACTTTCTTACTCTAACAATAATATCTGCACCATGAGCAACTGACATTCCACCACTTATCATATTCGTTGATAAATTATCGTTACTGGCTTTCGGGTGAATAGAAGCTGTTATATATAAATTGACTTTATAACTACGCAATAAACTACCCATATTATTCATAAATACTGAAATGGCCCCAGCCCTATCTGTCATTCCAACTTCCCCTTCAGAATTAAGACTATTGAATTCTACATTCATTACTATATCACTATAATTTCGTCTTATCAAATCACCAACAAAAACATTAAGTGATTGAATTGAATCCATAAAACCATGCTGTCCGTCAATTACATCTGCTATAACATCACTATCAATACATTTGCTCCTATATTCTATCTCATCCCCAGTAACAGCAGCCAATCTATTATGAGCTATTTCACTATTAGTTTCAACTCTATATTTTATTCCAGATGACAACATATTCCTATCTAAATCAAAAAAATTATCAAACCCAGCCATCATAATCCTATCTTTTGAAGCACCCCTATTAATGATAATTGCTTCACATAATCTACAAAGAAAAAGTGTCTTCCCGCTCGCGGCAGAACCAGCCACAACACAAATTCCCCCGTTCATTCCCTTTATGCATTTACATAAAGATAAAATTGCATCTGATTTGCAAATCATAACTCTAACCTTGCCCCACCGATTAACACATCAAGTTCAGAATTTAATAAATTAACACTCACAATATATTTTGACCCCGACTTATCCATCCCGACAGATTTTGACTCTACGATATAAAATCTACTCAAATCACTATAATGCCTTTTATCCAATATTATAAATAACTGTTGAGAAGATGCCGAAATAGACTGTACCCACATATTTACCCCGTGAAATTCAGCAATACTATATGCAAACTCCATAATACCACAAAACAAAAAATCGTCAGAAAAAACAAAAATATTTTTACAACCATTATTAACAGCACTATTTATACACTTTGTATATTTTTTATAAGAATTATTACTTACATTAAAAGCAGTAACAACAGAATCAACCCTAACATCACCGCCGATATTTATATCTTCAACACTATCTCCACTTATAACTCTTATTCTCCTTTGCGCAACATCTTCATTTGACAACATTTTCCTAAACATAGCAAAAAATTTCCTGCTCGTCAGACCATCCTTATTTGGGTCTTTACCCCTAAATATAGCATATACCCTTTCGTTCTTTTTGAAACTATCCTTTGACAATATTTCACATAAAGCAAGCATCGAAATATTCACAGATAAACTAGTTCCAGTAAATAAATTGACGCTACCATTATTATTATTTAAAAAATCTAACAATGTATACTTACTCACAAAATACCCTTCAAACAGTTCTTATCATCTCTTAAATTATAAACCGTTATCCCATTGGCTGCTGCTATTCTCATCCCCATCCCAGTGCCTCCCCCTCCCTGCTGATTAGGAAACGCTATCACAAATTCTACCCCATCAACTATTCCAACATTCCTAGCATGTAATTTACGTATCCCCTGCGACAAACTACCCCAATTAGAATGATAAAAAGCAGCAACGTTAAACCATTCCGGATTAGGATTCTCCATGAAATAATTGCCAGGAACTATTTTATCCCTGTTATATTTAGGATAAGGTAAATAAATATAAACTGATTGTGGATTAACCGAATTTGCTCCGGAAGCGTATGACTGATCGGCACCTATTGCATTTCCAGACTTTATGCAATATCCTTTTTGTACAAGCGATTTTCCAATATTAAAACAAAGTTCTTTTTCATCTGGGAATAACACCCTACTTCCGATACAAGCGATATACTTCACGCCATTCTCCCTACCCCTGAGGTATCAACCTCCTATATATGTCTATGCCACAAATACCATCTTGCCAATCAAAGATAAATTGATATTCATAACCTTCTCGCCTCACTCTGATTTGACCACCTTCTCTATCCCCATACTGTTTGAATATTTTATCAAACACTTCAACAAACTTACGGTCACTGGCCATATCAGAAAATAACGGCAAAGAAAACCATTGCCACCCATCAGCAACGCTTAAATCAATATTCTTAGGCACTATACGAAAAGTGGTGAATCATCAATCTCATCAGAGATCGAAGATTCCCCCACCTTAAAACAGAAATACGATACAAAAGAAAAAACGACGAACAATAGCCCCAAGAGCAAAAAGCCCTTAGATTTCATTACTGTTCTCCTTCTTCACCTTCTTCTTCTTTTTGCACTATCTCCACCATACAGGGCAAACCCTGAAAATCGCCCAATGACGGTGGCATTTTGCCATACCTATTATTATCAACCTTAAAGGTTACCGTTGTTTCTGTTTTCCCTCTCTTATCAGTTCTCGTACTTACACCAGATAATTCACCGATAAATTTAGCCACAATACTTCTCCTCTCTAATATAACAAAAATGATTAAAAAAACAATAAAATCGATCTATCAGGAGAAAATATCTCCCCTAATCAACATTACTAACTATTTCTGAGCTTAAATACATAACTCCAATACCAACTACAGTCCCAAATCCAAACCAAAAAGTATTATTGAAAAATCCTAATTTACCCCTTCTTTTTTGTAGCTCCTTATCCGTTTCATTAAACAGATCCTTATAAACAATAATTTTTTTATTCAATAAAATATCACGATCAACACCCAAATCTAATTTGCCTTGTTGTAAAATTACTTTCCTATCTAATAAGAAAATTCTATTATTCAGTTCGAAATTAGTCTTCTCGACAATCTCAACCTTCTGCTGTAACAATTTAACTTTCTCAACATTTAGGCTATCATCTGTCCACGCTACTTCAATTTTTTCAAACTCTTCAACCGTAAAAGCAACCATCGGTTCAGCAAATTTGTAATTTTTACCAGCATCCAATATCTGTTGAGAATAGACAGTAAAAACTATAGCGATAACGATAATCATCACTCTCATAATTACCCCCTATTCAACCTTTCTTTCATCTTCTTAACTTTTTCTTCCAGCGATTCCTTGTCGGTCTTCTTGTCACTATATTGAGCGTCAAGCGTACTCATCTTAGCATCAACACTTTCCTTCTGCTTATTAAGTTTTTCAATCTTATCTTTATTAGTATCAAGATCCTTATCTAATACCTTTAACTGCTCATCGATCTTACCGGACTTCTCTTTATTATTTTTAAGTTTCTCATCTATAACTTTCAGATCGGATTCAGCTTTAGTTCTTCGTAATTTTGACAATAACTCATCTGCCAATCGACTCTTTTTACCAACAAAAATCTTAACTACAATTACAGTCATAATAGCAAGCACAATGCCTATGACTATCAGCCAGTGCTTTACCTGCACATTATAGAGTTTAGCGCTAAAACCCTTCTTGTACATGATAATAACAGCAGCTACAACAATGAGTAACAGAACTCCCATAATAACGATAAAAGCATCCATTCGTTACCTCCCATTGAATAATTCAAAAACGGGTATCCAATTCCTTGCCCTTTTTTCCCACGTCCAACTTTCTTCAACTATTTCACGACTTTTAATGCCCATAACACGACAACGATCCCTATCTCCCCTTAATGTCAATATATAATGAGCAAAACTTCTAATAGTTTCCTGTATTTTATTATTATCCCCAATATTATAAGCATCAACAATGAATCCATTTTCCCCGTGTTGTATAAATTCAGATATCGCCCCTACATTAGTAGAAATTAATGCCTTCCCACACGATGCTGCTTCAAACATAGGGTTAGGAGCACCTTCTGTTAAACTTGTACATATTTGACAATCTACATTATCAAAAAACGATGGCATATCACTATACTTAATACTATTTTTGGGAGTATTACTTAACAACTTAAATTCTATATTTTTATGTATAGATAACTGTTTCATTAAAGGTAATAAAACAGATGTATAACCCTTTATGTCAATTTTACCAGATGTCTTCTGTGCTACCCACCCAATAACAAAAGTCTCACTTTCAGGCTTACTAACTGGAATAAACATATCATGATGAACTCCACCTTGAGCACAAAAAACATTATCATTTTGATCTTTTAATTTATCATAAATAATACGAGAAGTTCCTACTAACGCTTTATATTTAGGGAATATCTTCTTAGATGCATCGTAATGCAATAATTCAAAATTATGACTAGAAACCCCTGCTGACACTTTATCAGGCATCGATTGCATATCATACCAACTCATAAAATGCACTAAATCATACTCATCTATAAACTTACGATGAAAAGCTGATTTAGGGACTTTATCAATATTATATTCAGGCAGATACCTTATAACAGCACTAGCATCACGATCAAATGCCCAGTTAAGAATATCAGGGACTAATAATATTTTCATTTTTCAATCCTTATAATAGAAAACTTATCCTGCATAATTGAAATAGATACTGAATAACATTCCATTATATTTTTCCCTATAATTTCATTCAAAGACTCTTCAGAAAAATGATGAACCATAAATGGTGTCTCTACCGTAATGTATTGCTCGACATGATTAGTAACAATAATAACCTTATCTTTAGCTACTCTTACCATCTCACTAACAGCCATCGATGGGTCTAATGTATGCTGTAACATAGCTACGCTCACAACAGTAGAGAAACTATTATTATCAAAAGGTAAATCTGTAGCATTAGCCACTTTAAACTCAGTATTTACCAATAATTTCTTGGCTTCTTCAACCATAGATGATGAAAAATCAACTGCAAAATCAGGAGAATATAACAATCCAGAATCACCGACACCACAACCGACTTCTAATAATGGATGTGTAATTTCTCCCAATAAAGGTAGCACCAAATCTTCTAAATCTTTTTGATTATTTGGGTTCTCAATATGAAATTTTTGATGATGATATTTTGATTCCCCATTAAAATAATCTAACGTTCTATTATGCAATTCACTCATGCTACCCTCCTAATTAACCATATTGAATCTTTAAAAAATTCTACAGAACTAAACCTTTCATCAACGGCTTGCTTAACCCCTTTATAACCATCTTTATAATCATGACCACAAAAAATACCACCAGGCTTAATTTTAGGTAACCATTCATCTATATCTTTAGAAGCATATTCATAATCATGATTAGCATCTAAAAATAACCAATCAACCGAATTATCATTAAACTGTTTAGCTGAATCAGCAGAATCACCAACAATAACATGATTATCAAATTCTATCATATTTTTTGTAAATTCAGCCATAACATCCTCTTCAGTGGCTCTTTTTCGTTGAGTAGGATTAGTTACAGCCCCTTCAAAAGTATCTATACTATACAATAACTGACCCCTACCAGAATCTCTAATGCCGCTAGCGATAGCATGACTACTTCTACCTTTCCAACACCCGATTTCAATAATAACAGAATCACTATGTAACTGCAACATCTGATTATATAAAAAATCTAACTCATGCTTAAGTATCCATCCCTGAATGCCAATATCTTTATATAACATATTATCCCCTTTTATGTGTAACTTTTAATAATAGGATTATTAATTGCCCTTGTCTGAGATAACTTATGATAATCTACAACCCTATTATTTTCATCCCTATAAGTATTAGTATATCTTCTATGCGATCCGTCATGCTGCCTATGGAAATAAAGGACTTTTTCTACAATACATATATCAAAATATTTTAAAATACGAATCCAATAATTATAATCTTGACCCACCCTTAATTTAGGATCAAAATACCCTATTTTATCAAAAACAGATCTTGTCCACATAGTAGAACCACCGGCAAGAAAATTACTATTTCCTATATTACTTTTTATATGATCAACACCAGTTTTATTAACAGCTTTTACCCATGAATTATGAGATTCATTCCCATTACTGTCTATACTACCTATTCTACATGATACAAAATCATAACCACTTTCTAACATTTTAACTTGCTCATACAGTCTATCGGGAGCACTGATATCATCATTATCTTGCCTACAAAAATATTCCCCTCTACTTGCATCAAGTATCCTATTTAATGTATATGGGACTCCCATTTGTTTATCGTTCTCTAATATTATAATCCTGTTATCATTATACTTATTTAGAATATCACTTACAGGCTCAGTAGAACAATCATTAATAATTATCAAATCAAAATCAGTATAAGTCTGAGACAAAATACTATCAATACTTTGTTGTAAATATTTAATATTATTACGACATGGCATCATTACAGTAATCATACTAACCCTTTTTTAACAAAAAATTATTAACTATACCAATAAATTTCTTTGAATAAATATCTAATGTTCTATGTCTAACATTTTCAGAATAACCCTTTTCTACCAATTTATTCCTATCATTAGAATAAACAACATAATGAGCTATCTTTTCTGCTATCTCATCATTTGTCATTTTATTATCAATCTCAAGCATCCACCCCTTATACCAATTATGATTTTCATCAGGAATATCTCCACAAAGCAAAGATTTACATAGTGGAACTTCAACATACTTTGATAATGCATATCTGTGTTTACTGCTACACGCCAACACTATCTTTGCCTTATTCAATTCTGTAGCATAATCAACTATCTGCTGCTCAACATTTTCTATGTTATACCCTGGATGTCTTAAAATTCTACAATTGAAATTCCTTAAAATTTCACTATTAATCACACGTTGAAACCTTGCCCTTAATGGATAATGGGTAGGAGAAAGAGCCCCAGTTACCAATACATCACACTCCCTCATAAGTCCATAATCCCTAAATATATTCTTGCTAACGCAATGCGGATTATGGAAAAATTCTGCAGTTTTAATATGACCGTACTGCCGAATATCATTCTGGTGATGACAAAGTATTAGACTTGATCCACTTCTTTGTATCTCCTCAGTCGTCCATCTAACATCCCACATCTCATTATACCTTAAACAACATGGAATATCATTAACCTGATCAAACCCAGGCATCTCTAGCGGTTTATACCAAAGTATTATATCAGGATTATATTTATCAGCAACTTGCTTAACATTATCAAAATCATCCCAACCAGGGCCTGATTTAAATACAGTAACATCAGTATTATTGCCTATTGTCTCAATGGAATGGAACCTGACCCTATCCAATTTATGTTCCCAATGCTTCTTATCACAAAGATACAAAATCTTGAGCATACTAACTCCCGTCCTTTACAATCTTATGATATCTACGGCTATCTGTCTTAATAATATTCAAAGAGTCAATTTCATCAATACGAGCGACTATCATTTTATGATATTCATGATAATTTTTTGACCCATTACCATAAATCAATAAGACACCACCAGGAATAAGAACCCTATTAGCCTCCCTGAAAAACACTGTAAATAACGCTATTAACTTTTCATCAAAAATCCACAACCCATCATGAGATGGTATCCAACCCTCACCATTCTCATTGTCATGTCTCATGTAATCCTTAAAAACCTGCTCAATAGATCCCTGACTATTAATAATAGATAAAGAACAATCATCAAAAGGTAATCTACCATTCTCTAAATAATTCTCAAATCCATCATACTTTATATCGATGCACTGTCTGTTATGTAATAACTCAGAAAGCTTATGATATTTTCTCCCCATCATATTATGCACACCAGCCCTACACTCTACCCCAATAATTCTATTACCATAAAATCGACAAATTTCCAAAAATTCACCAGGGCCAGTCCCTATATCAAAAACATATCCACCACCATTTTTTATAATAGGGAGATTTTTATTAATATGATCATTCTGTTCTTTTAATCTTGCTCGCCGATTATATTTCTTACTAATAAAAGCATCCTGCAACAAATCTACATAATCCAAATCCCAATCATCATTAGGTGACGGATATAACTCCAATTCAGTAGGCTCTACCATTTTATTAAATACCTCCTCAAATATTTTTACATGACTTTTCCAAGACCACTCTCTATCTATCGTATTTCTAATATTTTTACCACATTTATTCGCCATAGGAATAATTTTACGTAAAGCAGAAACTAAAGCATTAACATTCCTCTCACATATAATTCCATTCTCACCATCAACTATAAGAGAATCTGCTATACCAGCATGAGACGATATTATTGGCAATCCACATGCAGCAGCCTCAATAAGCCCATTCTGCCGACCTGCCGATTCACTCATGTCAACATATATATCTATTTCTTCATGATAATACTTAACCATTTCATCTTCACTCCTCATCCTATCTTCTCTTATCGCAGGATTAAAGACAAAATTAAGATTTGCACAAGCCTTCCTAATAATATGTAAACCACGAAAAGCTTCCCCAAAATTTCTTGAACTCCCTGCCCATCCAACTACTGGTTGACTTCCTATTTTACAATCAGAAAAATAAAACTTATCAGTATCAACACCACCCGGGGCAAGAATAACATTTGGGTGCATCTTCGAAAATCTATCATAGAGTTTTTGATTAGATACAGCAATAACTCTGGCTACATTTACCACTTTTTGTGGATCATTATAAAAAGCATGCCTAACATTACTTCTAATGGCAAGTACTAATTTATCCCTGGGAATATTATTTTTCTCTATAAGATGATATTGATAATCACATAAAAATAAAACAACAGAATATTTACTATGATCGATGTTACCACTCTTTTTAGTATAATGAACGCCAACATCCCAACCTTCAATATTATCCCTAATACCTCGATATATCTTATCAAAGACCCACCATTCGGCATCCGCTACCACTAATACTTTTTTATTTATCATAAATCATAACAATACTGATAAGGCTTCATGTTACAAATATATTCTTTATTTTTTCTTTGCTCTTCTAATCTTAATTTATCATCACTAAAAGGTGTTTCTTTATTATAAACATATAATGGTTCAGGAATATGTCTTATTCTTCCAATCCCTGCCATTTCTATTGCCGGAAACATTATCGCTACATCCCATGCACTTTTAAAATACCTACTATTCTGATCTCTTAAATCTGAGTCTTTTATTCTCTTCCATACTTTATATTTCATAGTCCTTAATGCTGTCCCCCTCCAATAAGAATTCCTTATCCCAACAACAAAATCCCTATCCCTATAGGGCTCACTATTATTGGGCATATTATTAGATGGGAATCCAACCCAACTACCATGCGTAACTAAAACATAAGGGCTACTTTCATAATAAGATTCAACGATAGATAATACGTTTTCGCTATATAACCAATCATCAGCATCAACAAAAACAATTACATCATTATCTTTCGGTTTCAATAACTCTATTGCTTTAATTATATTGGGAATAGCATATAATCTTTTTTTATTAATCTTAACACCCAATATATCAGATGCATATCTACTTGCTTTCCTATATGTCAAATCATCGGCAGGATCAAGAATAACCTGCGCTCTCCAATTGGTATTATCTTGAACAATAATAGATTTCAAACACTTCTCAACATAATCATCAGCAGGACCGCCAACAACAACTATCTTAAAATTAATCACCGTTAGCACCCATAACAAAAGTCATAAACTCATGTTCCTGACCTGCAGACTTTAACTGTTGATACCTTTTATATAAAAAATGTTCCTTGATTATCTCCGGATGATCAGAAAATGGATATGGATTCATACTATTTAAATCAGCACAAACAATATGCTCCCTAACCCATTCACTAGCTGTATCATTAAGATGTTGACAATCAAAAGAAGCATCGCTTCTCGAAATGTAATATTTAACCCTTAATAATAAACTCTCCCAATTTTTCATCTTAGAGTAATGATAACAACGAATACCATTAAAAAACAAAACTTCCGACTGACCAGACCTTTCAAAATTTATTCTATCCCACATTTTCCCGACATTTTTCCTATAAATATTTTGCCCATCTATAGGGTCTCCCCAATAACCAATTTCATCGACATCATTCTTATATACTCTTTCCATATAATTTTTCTTATTGTAATGTTCAAAATCAAAAAAATTATAATGCGGAAAAAGAATCATATTACAATCAGAAGATACATCGTCTATTTTAAGTCTTAATTTTCTTAAATGATTTCTCTTATAAAATTCATCGGCATCAACAATAAATATCCAATCTCCAGTGCACTGCTTTAACGCAAACTGTCTCTGCTCCAGTTTATGGGCAAAAATCATTTCTTTGTGAAAAATAATCTTACCATCTGGATCAGGAAATTTATCAACAATTCTAAACCCAGAACCATCAAACTTCGCCCCAGCACCCCTTAACAAATCAACCATACCTTCTACAATGACAATCTGATCAACATAATTGTAAATATTTTTAAGACAAGACTCCAACCATAAATAATCATTAAAGTAAATAATCATCGCCGAAACAGTTTTTTTGTAATTAATCATTTTCCAATGCCTTCATATCTTTGTATAAATCTATATATTCAAAATTTTCGGGAACTCTTATATTAGAAACAAGATAATGTTTTATAGTCCCAGATTCAGACACTACCACTTCATCAAATATTGTCTGTCTATAACCATCTAACATTTTATCTCTCTTATTATCGCTATTATACATTTTCTGATTATGTGTTGTAGCCTTGCTGTTAACGCCAAACTTCCCCGATTGCTTTTTATGCTTAACATGATAAATTTCCATCCCCAATTTAGTAAGTGGACACCGAATACTTATTATACCATCTTCAGCACCCCAACCAATAAGTAAATTTGAATAACCATTAGACTGTTCAAATTCAGATCTCTTAAAAACAATACAACCACCATGCCCCGGTCTTTTCAATTTCTCATCAGTAATTTTCGGATTCTTAATATCATCTTCTATAATTGTAATAAGATATGACCAAGGCACAAATGGCCTTTTCATTCTACCTGTCATTTCTTCAAAATCAATCTTTTCTATAAACCTTATGTCAGCATCAATAATTGCTATTGTACTACCACTTGATTTTTTAAAACCAATATTCCTAACTTGCCCCAATTTGAATGGTTCATCGTTATTTTGCTCAACTATTACAACCTCATACTCACTACCCCTATAACATTTACGGATATTATAAATTAAACCATCCAGCATATAGAGCCGACTGCTATTTATGGGAACTATAAAACTAATCACAAAAATTCTCCAATTAAATATGTGGATCGCTAAAATGATCCTCATTAAATTCATCATCGTTTTTTAGCAATTCTGTATGACCATCATTAAAGGTCAAAAGAATATCGTCACTAGTTTCACCTAAAAACTCACCATAAATCATTCCCAGGTCTATATACTTTTTTATCAATTCTTCACCAAAAGTATCGCTCAAAAATTCAGGAGCAAATTGGAACTTAATCTCCACCTCTCCTGTGTCAACTTTCTTCAAACCTTCGAGTAAATCTATGTAATATTCCCATCCTTCTTTAATCTTATGATCAGGAATATTTTCTGACCATTCAAGTTCTATAGAATCTTTATCGCAAAAATCATAATGCGTATCAATATACGCTAGTATAAAACCTTCAGCAGATTTCCTATCTAAATAATCAATAGGTATAACACCACCTATAAAAGATGGCTTCACCCCAAAATCATCCACCGGAACATTTGGCAAATCTGTTTCATATTTATCAGGATCATCAAAATAATCATAATAATAACCCATAACAATATGATTACATTTTAAAATATCCGTAAGAGTCATACCAAAAACGGAAGTATCATTCAGTTCTTCTTCTACACTACCAGGCTCATCTAATTCCAGTTGCTCTCCATATTTACCATTGAGGTCACTTATACTTTCTTCGATAAATTTTCTAGACTGAACTTCGGTAAGTTTTTCGTCAAAGAAAACACCATTAACAAAGACAGTGATATATACATCCATCTTCGAAATAGTAGCAGGCGTGCCATCCGCGTGCTTATACCCTTTTTCTGCCCATAGCAATCCTAGAGACGTTGACTCTAGGGTGACTTTTACCTTTTTCTGATTCTTCACCATTTATAATAGCCTCAAAAGATTCTCTTAAAACATTAACTAATGCATCATGATTATTTTCTACACCATCGCCAGTATGCTCAAATTTCTTTATAATATCAGTCAATTGATCATCGGTATAATTATCGCTATCACAAACAGTATTCTCTACAAATTCACATTCAAAAACAAATACTATACCATCCTCACTAAAATGAAAATCTTTCATTTTAGCAGAATCACCAGGAAAAGTCCGGTTATTTACTACCTCATCAAATTCAATATGATCCCTTAATACATCATTGAAAAAATCACTCTTATAAGCATAACCAGAAGATTTGTTACTGCAATATTTTATAATCTCACTAAATTTTACTTTCAAACTATATGTTTTAGTAACATTAAGAGAAACACTGATAGCATCCCGAAATAATTCAGCCTTATATTTATCGGGATCCTTATAACTCTCATCTCTCCATATAACTTCATATTTATCTCTCTCATTCAACTCATTTATAATATCATCAATAGATGTTACACCCTCAACGTCCATATTCATAACACCAAACCCAGGGGCATCTGATTCTCTTTCTAATTCATAAAAAGCATGACTGAGTTCAGAATTTAACATAGTGTACCCTTTATCATACTTAAAAATCAGAGCATATTCCTTTAAGTCAAAATCTACACCCATCCCATTATCTACAGTTTCCCCGACCAATGGTGTTTTCAGAATAACAATCGGACTAACATGATTGCCGTCACATATCTCTTTAATCTTATCTATCATATTACCTCATCTTTCAAAAAATTAGCTTCATCAACTGACTTATGGACAGCCCCAACCCCACCATTTATATGAGAAAAAAATCGGTAAACACATTCATCTTCACGATTAACCCTAAAGACAGTCAACTTCTCTTTCATATGATCATCAACCTTAACATTCATAACTTTCAAAACTAACCTGTCAGACTCTGGATCAAGTTCAACATAATTAACGTCTTCACCTACTGCATCCATAAAATCATCAATGTCACTTTGACTATATACATCTTTCTCCTTGTTCTGCCCTATCCTAAAATAAAGACAATATTTTCTTTGATCTGGAGAAAGATTTTCTGTACTTTCATCAGCAGTACAATATCCATCTTCATTATTTGAACAAATAATTTCATCACAATCAAAATCGTCTATTTCCTGCATACAATATGGCATAATAACTATATCCTTTTAACATTATATCTCAATGAATACCCTCTTGACTCGTCTACATTCTCAAATACTTTATTTATTCTTTCCAATTCATCCTTAATTAATACAAACTTTTGAACTAACATATCCTCAGGCCAACTATTAAGATCAGAGCTTGGCTTTCCACCAGCAGCATCGCTGAGTTCAGTGTAGAAATAAGAAGTCGGAAGATAAAACCGATCAAACTTACCGGCAAATGCCTTTAGCCTTTCTTTTAAATAGCCAATATGGGCAACTGCTTTTTCAAACGTCCTATCTTCATCGTCTGAGTCATACCCAAAATAAAATTGGAAATACGCTTGAATCTTATTGCCCTTAGGGAAATAAGTATACTCACCATGACCGTGACTATCAGTACCATCTTTCTGTAGATCATCCCCGATTACCCTTTTCTTCCTATCATCACTCAAATCAGAGTCAGCCCTAACGCCGTCTTCTGGATATGCCCAGAACAAGTGCCTTCTGCCACATACAAAGAACCCACCCATCAAGTATGATAGATTACCAGAACCACATTCCGGACAAGTAACCCTAAAAAGGTCGCCATCTCTATCAATATAATTAGGCTCATAAGTAAGACTCTTCAAATAATCTTTATAGACATCATCAATTGTCGGAAGATTGTTTTCTTGGGGTGATTCTCCAGGAAACTGCTGAATAATCTTTGGTTTTCTAACAAACTTATTCATCATTTACTCCTTTCTATATACATATATAATATAAACTCATCTTGATAAAAATAAAAAAGGACTGACTTTTTCAAGTCAATCCTTTATCAAAAAATATAATCAGGAGATTTACTTTAATACATCGTATAATAATTCAGACTGTATAACCTTATTATTCTGTACTTTCTTCCTTATCACTACCCAACCATTATCCTGTGCAAATTTATCTTTTTCAGCATCCTTCAATAATTGCTTACCGTTATGATATACTCCATCAAATTCAACAAATATCATTCTTTTAGATAATGCTAAATCAAAAATATAATTACCAAGAATAAACTCAAACTCAAAATTTTCATTATTAAATTCTAAAAAATCTATTAACTTTTTATACTTCCACATTTCACGTAATAGCAAAGTCTCTTGAGCGGAAATAAGGTTTTTACTTTCCAATCCAGATTTCCTTTGTGCATTACGTCTTTTATCAGTAACACTACCTGAAGATGCACAAGACCTTGAACAAAAGTCAGGACTCTTGGCTCCTGTTAATGTATCAAATGAAGATTTACAATATAAACATATTTTTTTTATAGGGACTCTTTTATCTAATCTTTCAGCATTTCTTTTCTTTGCAGCACATGATAACCCACAATAAAAAATAGTCCGGCCATTCTTAACTTGCCTATTATATTCTCCACTATAAATTAGAAAACTATTACCGCAATATCCACAGATTAAATAAATATCCATAAAAGACTTATACAAAAATAAACTTAATTGGAAGTGAGGGGAGTCGAACCCCTGTGTCATTAGCACCGTTAACAAGTCGCTACATGTTTAGTCTATCTTTTTATAAACTCTCATCTTCTAATGCGCCGACAAACAAGCTCAATAAAAGACCAGTGCCTTATCTTACTCACCGGCCAACACTTCCGGCAAGCCAGTACTCAAATTTGGGTCGAATCACAGTGAGTACACCCGTAATCCAACCAGACCACTTTTTTCTAAGCAGCCATACCGTATACTAACTCGTAATCTTCGCCAGTTAGTTTTTGTATCGGATGATTAACGAGGCCAACCGACATCCTCGACATGCTACTTGAAAATTATACCAAAGATCGAAAACCAGTACACTCCCTTCGTTTCAATCCACGCACCAGTGAATGGCGCGACACATTAAATTAATATTTTACTTTTTTTATCAAAATATCGTTTATTTATTATGATACTTCTTCCTTATCGCTAATACAGGATCTTCAACTACTTCAACCTTATCGCTTTCATCATCCATTAAACTAGCAAGATTACTAACCAACCCAGTAGAAAGGCTTTCGTTCCCCGTATCAGAAACTATTGAAAAAACATCATTCTCAAGATTAATAGTTATTTCCATAGTATAAATATCCTTCTTAACCGGCTCTGATTCATCTTTCCCTAAACCCATCTGTGATCTTAAAAACTCAAGTAACATTTCCTGTAAATACTCAGTCTTTACCTGACTCCAAACCTTAAAAGTATCTTCCTTGAGATTGTACTGAATTTTTATTTTCAATATTACTCCAATTCTAAAATTTTAAAATCTCCCAAAGTTATAGAACGAGAAACCTTATTCCCACTCTCAACATATTGAATAATTGTTTCAATTCCTACAATGGCTGACATCATACAAATGTTCCTCGATAAAGGATACTCGCACACATCAGGGCCGTTATTACCTTTTGGAACAATATATCTCTCATTCCATACAACTTCACCATAACCTTCAGCTAATCCAATATGCAAACAATCAATTTTTCTTTCTTTACAAAAATCAGTAACAATTCCACGGCTCTCGCTATTATCAAAAGAATCAATAACAATCAGATTTTCTAATTCGGGCCAATTAATTTTCTTTATATTCGATTCAGTTAATCTTTGATCAATAACATTTATCTTAATGCCCATACTGGCAAAAGCAATATTTTTCATCACCTGAACCTTTTTCGATCCGACTTCTCTTTTACCCCATATCTGCATTCCTCTATTATGGTCTTCAATGCGGTCATTGTCAACTACGGTAATATTCTCAAACCCCTGCCTTATCATATTGACAATCAAATTAGAGCCAATAGCCCCGCAGCCACATACCACTATAGTATAATCTTTCAGCTTCGAAACAATATCTTTACCACGATACGACATTTCATGCTCTAAATGATGCATCCCATTTTCCTTTCTGCTCTATTGCAAAATAGAAATTACCTATAAAAAAATCCTTAACAAATTTAATCTTCTTATCCTTAGTAAATAAGTAAGAATTCCTTACTGTTTTATTACTATTCCATATACCACAAATAAGATCTTTCCAATGACAACTAACCCATGCCCCCATTGTTCTCCTATCTCTGTCGCTATATTCAATCCCATCTCCTGGGTGATTATGGTAAAAACCCAGCAACCACCTTGAATTATATACTTTCTCCCAGTCAAAGACAACATTAGCAGTGCCACCATTAGAATGATACACTATCCTTCCTATGCGGAACCATAATATTTTTATGCCAAATAAAAAGTAACAATTTTCCAAAATATTCCTTTATTTAAATAAATGCTCCTGCCCTGGCAATGTATATACATATACCTTAACGCTCGGGCAAGATTCCTTGATACACTCTTCAATAATATTCCACTTCCCCTTCGCAAGCCCAGAGCCTATTCTCGGCATATGAATGGTACAATTATTATTACTAGCCTGATAATGTACAGACCCAAGGCATCTCTTTAATGAACCATACCTAATAGGTGGTACACCATCAACTACCTTAGTCCCTTGCTGTGCAATCATATTTGCAACTATGATTTGAGTATTAACACTGACCAGTTGAATGTTACCCAATTTAGGCTTTAAACCAAATTCATTAGGAGATTCGAACCACTTCCGGTATCCTTCTTCCGCTAATGGGTATTTTTTGCTTAATGCCAAAACAAAACCTCTGCCCCACCCACCTATATCATTACAAACATGAGCAATAATAGCAGGCTTGACAATCGGTTCAGTTGCATCTCCGGTAATATATTCTATCATAATTAATTCCTTGTCCTTATTATTAAACTCCTGTTCTGCCCTTCTCTCATAACACCAACTAAACTTTTCAAATCAAAATCACTATCATGACCATTCAAGCAAATACCGGCAGAAATAATATTATGGGCAGAATCCTTACTTACAAATGAAGTGTATTCATTTCCATCAACCATATAAGTAATAGAATAACTGTCCTTACGCTCTCTATATGAAACTAATTCACCGCCAGCATGAGAAACAGCATCTTTAAGTCCATCTTTAGCCGTCTTCTTATGTAATTCTTTATCCATTCCAAATTTAATTGCATAAGCTGCCTTTTCCTCAAACATGAGTCCTGAAAACTTTAGTTTATCTGGCTTTAGTGCTTTAGAATAATTTTCTCTTAAATATTCACCTTTCATTAAATCATTATTCTGGTCTGCTATTTCAAACCATATATTACAACCATCGAATCTACAAATAACAATTTCGAAATCAAGGGTATTATCATCTGTCAAATATATTGGTAACAATGATTCAGAACTAATCCCCAATTTATTCCCCTTCTGAGGAATACCATAATAAACACCATTATTCTTATAAGAAGTGACCAATCTTATTGATGGTAATTTTTTCAAATATGCATCAACATCACTAAAATCTGCTTCACTCTCAACTTTCGCATTCTCAAAATTAGTAGGCTTAAACATATACCACCCAGGATCAATAGCCTTGATCTTCAAGGTATGAACTACACCCTGGATTCTCATTGCAACAATCCTATTGCCAAAAACAGGAGAGATAAATTCCATTTCTGTAATTTTACTCTCCTGTTCAGCAAACTTATCCAAAATTTTAAGTGGATCAACCATGCTTTTAAGCTACTTTCTTTTTTCTACCTTTCCTTAGCTTCCGAAAAATCTCATCGAAAGGTTTGCGGACAGGTAACGGATAATCCTGAATCTCATAAAGCAATTCTAACTTTGATTTCTGAGATAACAATGGGATTAATCCCGGTAAAGCATAATATCCTTTATCGTCATCTGAAATATCAAACTGGGTATAATCTCCCACAGCATTTGTTAGCCCAGCCCTAAAATTTCTGATCCAAGAAGGCTCATTACCATAACGTGAATCAGCATCAACTCTGATAACAACAACATTAGGATCAACATTCATAGCATTTTTATAAGATGTAATAGCATCGCCTATAAATGGTGCACGGTTTTCTCCTTCATCCGTAATCAAAACTATCTGCTCGACATAATACTTCATTCTCTGGAGAAACGCTACACCGACACCAACAGATGTCGCTCCACCAGCATTGACACCTCTAAATGCATCCTCCCACGAAGTCATTGTATGACTTTTAGACTTTATTTCACGTGCCATAGTATCAGCGGTCAAAACGTAAAGTTTATCATTAGTAGCACCAGAAATCATAGATGCTACTATCTTACCAACCTCAATAGCAATGTCCATACTCGCTGAAACATCAACTATTACAGCAGTTGGTAAATTGATAGTTCTTTTCCTCTTGATACTTTCATCGGCAACCTTATCTAACTGATCTGCAATTTCAGAATCTTCAACGCCGGATGATGTCTTGGCAACTTTTGCCTTTAATCCAGATACATGCTTCGCACTCTCTGCCTTTTTCAACTTCTCCATAACAAGTTTTTTAAGGTCAGGATTGTTATACGCACCACGATCCCTCAATGATCCAATGTTATTAATTACCTGTTGAGGAGTCATCTGACTAATCAAAGCAGTAAGAATACTCGGAGTCATTTTCTTAATAAGACCAACAGCAGTAATATAAGGAACGTTATTCTTTATAATAAGTTCTGCCTTTTTAGCCGGACTTCTGGCTTCCATGATCTGCTTCAATATAATAAGCTTACTATCTTCAGGGATATTTCTATCAAAAAGAATAGCCTTTGCCCTGTCAGATGGCTTCATCTGAATCGACGCATATAACCCGATTATTGGATTAAAGTTAGAAAGCACTACATCATCAAACCTATCATTATCACTCTCAAGCCACTTTAGATAATTGGCTATTTCAACCTTTAATGAACGGGTAAGATATCTTTTAAGCCCTACATATTTCTTCTCTGTAATAGGCTTATCAATAGTTTTTCCACCCTTAATCTTAATCTTCTTAGTTTTGTCCCTGGTCGTTATTTTAACCGGCTTTCCTCTAATAAGACCTTTTACTCTTTCCTTCATAAAAGGTGGAAGAAGCCTGAAAAGAGCCAGCCCTGTCTCTCTATTATCAATAAATGGATCAACACATAACAAACCGGTAAAAACCTCATTATGATCCCTGATTTCACCAAATTCCCCATGCCAAGCTGCTAGCCGTGCATAAAAAAGTGGATCTGATTTCTGAACTGCCCTATGCACCTCGATAATCTTATCAAGGTCGCGATGAGGGCATTGTAAAATTGAGTTCAATAAAGAGACTCGCTCATCCGACTCAGGTCTGGATGTATCTCTAGTCATACAACCCTCCTTGTAAAATGATAAAACTTAATTATTTATTATTTTCCGAATTCAGCGTCAGGTCGGACCGTTGCATTACCATTAGCATGTCGCTCAATAGTATAGTCTGAGAACTCCGATAATGCTACATCGAGGTGATCTGATACCGCTGTTTTAATTTGAGTATCAGATAAATCTTGTACATTATCGGCTGCACCTTCAGCAACACCAAGGGCTTGCAATCTTCCCTGTGGGAAAAGTGTAGTAAGGTCAAAGTCCTGAGACTGATTTCTGAATTTAACATGAACTGTAGCCATAATGTACCTCCAAATGCGATAAATCTATAAAAAAGGGTTAGCGTCCGTTTTGAAAATGCAAGTTTTGGTTTGCGTAATAGGAATTGAACCTACGACAATTTGATTAGTAATCAAATGCTCTACCAACTGAGCTATATGCAATGTATGCATTAAAGGTCGAAGACGCTTAACCCATATTATTCCTTAATAAACTTTTAATTAATATAACCACAAAAGTAAAAAAAGTCAACAACTTTTTATTTTTTCCCATTTTTATTCATCGTAGCAGATATCCTGCTATTATTTTCTTTAACTAACATATCAGTATTAAACTCTTCATTACATCTTTTACATTTATAAAAAACATACTTATATTTAACGTCACATTCCCCTGTTTTATCAATTTCTGTTCGTTCTCGAAGAATATGATCACCATTACTACAATTGGGACATTCAACCCCTTCTTCACCGGCAATATCAGAAAATCTTCTACGATGAGATATTAATTCATCTCCATACAACTTCCCCTTCATTGCTCTCCATGCAGTAATTGGGAGTTCGATAGTGACTCTAGCCATATCATAAGCACCACTCTTATTACTCTTCGAACGAAAATACTCTTCATTCCTAACTTCAATATCTTTATTCATTGTTTTATCTTCCATATCCTAATATAACAAAATAAAGAAAAAAATCAATAAAACTATTATTTTTTTTCATTTATCATTTTTATAACACCATCTTCCATTTCAACATAATTAACAGCCTCATTAGCAATAGCTTCAATATGTTTATCAGTTAATGATATTACTACACCACCATCTTCATCCGATACTTCCATAAAATCAATATCATCACCACACATATTATAAAGCATCTTAGCTAACCAATCAACTTTACCAAGAGGTATTTTACCCTTAAATGAAACATTTCTTCTGTTCATATTACTTCGGTTTTTTTGAAGGGGCAAGTTTTAACACATTAAAATCTTCATCATTATTATCATTCAGGAATCTGCCATTCAATTTTTCGAAAATAACCCTGATCATTAACGTCTGTAAAATCGACTCCTGAATATACCTTTTAGTTAAAACGTCAGGATTCGGGATACCATCCGTATTCATGTGCGCAAGCACTTCTTGAAGCCTTAATATTTTACCATCTAATTCATTTAAAAGTTCTTCATATTCATTATCGGAAACATCTTTAACCGGTATATTATTTCTAACTTCACCAAGTTTATACGTTAATGCCAAAAAAGTCTCATAACTCTCATGTGAATCACCCAATACAATAAATTCAACAGGATCTTCATCAGAAGTAGATGTAGTGTTAATCTCACTCTTAACTTGACGAACAATAGCTATTAAAATTATACCATTTATAAAAATAGCCAAAGGTATCCAAATACATAAAGTCAATACCATACATCTAACCAATCAAATCTTCGGATGTCATAACAGGAATACAATCATCTAACTTTAAATAATTCCTCAAAAAATCTCTCGCCCTAATTTGATCCTTCCCTAATTTATAGTCATCTTCAAAATAAAACTTTACCCATTCATGAAATTGTAATTGCTCATTATATTTAAACGGCTTATTAACTCTAGTTAATATATCTACCCACCGTACCCACTGCTCCTTAGTTATCTTTGGACTTTCAATTCCGACAACATGCTTGTGCTGACAAACTTCTTTAAAAACAGAATCTAAAATATCCATGCCTGTCATTCTACATTTATAATGCCTAACATTATAAATTAAACATCTCTTATCGTTATCAAGGAAAGGACAAATCGTAACCCCATTACTATCTCTACCGTTATCTCTCAATAAAATCTTATATGGATCATCAAATTTACGAAGTATATAACTGGCTACATATAAGAATTCAGCAATACAAATATAAGGGGAAACACAACAATTTTCATTACAATTTTCACAATCAAAATCACATTTAGGAATAGCCTTATGTACCTTTTTTATTTTATCAAAACTATCTATCATATTTATACTCAATAAATATGGCACTTGTTTCTTTCTCTTCAGTTTCTTATTATTTGATCTTGACATTTGGGTCTCTTCTGGCAACCTTTACAGTACCATTTGCCCGCTTGGTTAATTTAGACCTTCCTATAGTATCCAGAAAATGATGTATCTCCTTCCCTGCTTCTCGATTTGGCCTATTAAGCGGTTTCGGTGCTCTCGGCATTTTCTTTAAAACACTCTCTGGGATTTGACCTTGAGACCTGTAATTCTCCCTTATCCTTTTACTTATTATATCATAAGCATGTATCTTTCCAGAACAACAACTCCCTGACTGCACTTGAATTTTATTCCCAGATTCATCTTCTTGATAACTAACTCGATACCCTCTAGATGAATCAATAACTTCACCACAAATGTCACATTTAGTAACTTCTTCGATAAATTCACCGGTACTCCAGTCGTATACTCTCATTCCCTAAACTCCATTCTTAATATCCTACTAGTCTTACGTTTATGATATCCTGTCCAATTCAAAATTATATCACCCGATTCTTTACCAGTTTTAAGAAAGCTTAATATTTTAAAAGCGTGGTTCATGTCGATACTGGGCTGATTAAAAATAGGGCTCAAATGTTTCGGAACAACAAAAAATTTAAACTCTTCTAATATATCATTTTTTAAAAGCAACTCCCTATACTCATCTTTTATAGACAAGATATGAGAATCAGTAAGCCCCCTACTTGCATATTTATCAATAAGTGCTCTATATGCCTGCAAATACTGGTCAACAAATATCTGTTGTTCAGTATAACCAATAAAACCATTACGTTTAGCATACGCCTGAATATGTTCCTTGAAATGATCTAATACATCTTCATGTATCCACACTGTAGTTTTCATGGCTATTGCAGGATGATTAGAATTAAAAGTAACTCTATAAATATTAACTGACACTTCAATGCCCCTAACTATAAAAATCCTTAAAATCAAATCTATTTTTTAAGATAAGACTCTTCTTTAACTTATTCTCAGCGTCTATTTTGTGACCGGATACAGTATTTTGCTTTATTTTTAACAATTCCCCTATCTCCCTTTCATTCAATCCTTCCTTATAATAATAATAAAGAACTAAAAATTTCTTACGAGATAATATCCGTTTAACTTCACCCCAAAACTTACTTAAGTCACTTTCAACTTCAACCTTCTTATATTCAAAATCAATTTTCCTACTAAAATCAGAATTAGCATTCCTTAATACAATATCAAGATCATCTATGTCATATTCATCTCCACATATACGATTTATATAATCGGTAAAATTTATTTCATTTGCCCACTTACGACAAAACGAAGATCTTAGCCCTATATTTCCCAATGCATTTTTCTTACCACCATAATCATTCATCACATCTTGAGTCAGCATCCTTTTGATATATCCGGCAAAAGGGACTCTCTTTTCATGATTAAAACTCCTGATACGTATTATAAAATGCTTATAAACTAACGACCTCACATCTTTTTTATCTTCTTCTGTATATCTCAAATCTCTCTGGGAATAAACTATGCTACGAATCAAATTCTCATATCTAATGAGGATGATCTCTACGGCTGGCTTTGCTATTGGGAAACTAGAATTAGCCCAATAGACAACTGCTTCGTCAGTAAGTTTTAACAGAGATTGCTTACTCTGCGGGACTTCCCCTGGAATAAACTGATCCATAGATAGTATTATCATCTAGTGTTACGACCAATAGCATCTGTAACAACACGTATCCCTCGTAATCCGAAAAATGATAATACTATGGATTCGTTACAACAACAAAGGATGGTAATTTAAAACAACAGTGCCCTTTATTTTAATACAACTATACACTCCACGCCTCCCACATCCCAGCGTGGTATTTAATAAAAACAATACTTAACTTTTTATTAACTCCACAATATAATGACAAACCGATTTCTTCAAATGCTTAATCTCATCTCTCTCGATTTCGGTGCCACCTATACCTTTGAAATTTGACGGCCGAATAGATACATCCTTATTAAACGTATTTCTACCAGATAAATATTTAGTATCCTTTGACCTTTTCCTGAAAATCTTAACTGCTCCTACCTTATCATAAATCTTCTTAATTTCAAGTAATTCAGGTTCGGTAGGCTCATCACCATCTATAATAAAAGCCAGCCCTTTCTCTCTAGCGTCTGACAAGACACTATTATATTCAAAATCATCATTAAAACTTTGGCTGTTTATATTGATTTTACCATTATTGTCAGCATTAAACAAAGAACTTTGTGATAATTTATAAATCCTTATTTCGTTGTCATCATTCATCTTCCCCACTCCTATTCGTCTTTTCCCTAAGATTCTTCATTTCCCAGAACTCCTTAAAATCTTCATAATAATATGGGCATACTAAACATTGATGGGGTTTTCTATCGCAAAAATTAAATAAATTATCATTACCTATAGTTTTAATCTGCGATAAAACTTTCTTGCGATCCGACTCATCTTCAAACTCTATTGTATCTACCTCCTCAAACATTTCATTGAGATTTTCTACGTCAATTTTTGTAGATTTACACTTAAAAGACTCTTCTATGCTATGCTCATGTAAAAATTTACCAAGAATATTAACTTGTTTAAAAAAATATTTTTCAGCACTGCTAATCTGCCCCATTTTCTCTCTCTCTATTTTACGACCAGCGCCAACCATAGCAGTATTTTCTTCTTCCGGTTGAGTCGTACATTGACTCCTCCCAAATTTACCCAAAATACTATCTGCCTCAGCATCTCTTTCTTCCTCTTCAGTTTTATCTTTTTTCTTCGATAATCTACTTCTACCAAAATCAGAAATAGCATTATCTGTTTTTCTCTCATTCTCAAGTACGCGGATCATATGCTGCATAGCATCCGGCTTCATTAAAATATCATTTTCGCTATATCCACTAATTTTATCTTTAGTTGATTTTACTGACTGCTCAAAAACCAAATTCTCATAAGCAGAAATAGCGTTAAGCCTTAATTCCCAAAGTCTCTCTTTTATGCTACTTTTGTCCATTTAGCCGCCGAATACCCGTCCTTATCAATCTCAACATTCAATTTAACGTCAAACATTTCTATTAAATCTCTAACGTGAGTTATTAAAATAATCTTATCAAATTGACTTTTCATTGCACTTAACGTTCTCATTATAAGAGTAAGATTATCAGGATCCAATTTCCCAAAACCTTCATCTATAAACATCACTTCTTCACCACCACATATAGCCACTCTGAGGGCAAAAGATATTTGGAAACACTCTGCACCACTATAAGTGTTAAACGTCCTTTTCTTGCCCCTTCTATCCCTTATCATAATGATTATCTTATCCTGATATGAACCATCTGCCCTTTTGGGTCTTTCAAAACTAATGGTCCTATCAGCTTGCATTGTTTTTAACAATTCATTAGTCTGATTCTCAATTTCAGGCAACATATTCTCTATAATCAAAGTCGGAATACCAGATTTACTATACATCTCGATGGCTCTTTCCAACAAAAATTGCTCTTCCTTGAGATCAGCCGACTCTTCCATTTTCTCATTTAACTCTTCTTCCTTCTTAATAATACTTTCCATGATCTGTTGCTGTGCTCCAAAATCACGCATAAGCTGAGTGAACTCATCTCTATTTCTTGATAAAGTTTCCGTAGCTTCTTCCTCCCTTGCCTGTATAACGCTTAATTTAGAATCAAGGTTACTACGGTCAAAAGAATCAAGGTCCTTCGATAATTTAGAGACCATCGTCTGCTTATTTTCAATTTTACCGACTAAATTATTTTTTCTTTCAACTAAACCTGGGAGTTCCCTTTCAGCCGTATCAAGTTTTTCCTTCTCTCTAAGAAACCCTTTCAATTCACCATGCCTAACTCGAACGGATTGATGTTCATCCTGATTATAAACAATAGCACCCAACTGTTGCCTCAAAGAAACTAACGTTTCAGTTTTATCGGAATATGCCCCACTATCTATTATACTCTTTAGATGATTTATTTCATGAACTAAACGATTAGATGTTTCCCTTGCCACTGTAATATTCCCAATTTGAGTTTCAAGTTGACCAAGCTCCCTATCAAAAGAAGATTTCTTACTCAAATTATTATTCATTACTAATAACTGTTCATTATTATTTTTTAATTGCTCCTCAAGCAAATTCATTTTCTCGACATTATCACGCCCCTGCAACTTATAACTATCTATCTTCTCAATTTTCTTCCCCTTAATAAAATTCATTCCGTTATCATCTACTGGTCTTTCACACTCGAAACAAATTCTATCTTTCATAAATTGCTGCATCTTAACAGTCTCTTCATTTATTCGCTCAGACAAATTTTCATTAGTAGTTTTAATGGCAGATATTCGAACTAATATTTCCCGATTCTCATTTTCAATATCACCAGTCTGGGCTTCCAATAATGAAAGAGATTCTATTGATTGTCTACAATTCTCATGCTGCAGTTCAACTTCATCGGCATTCTGCAAAACTGCTATAGCATTATCATTATTAGTTATAGCCTGCTGATATAACCTCTCAACTTCTAGCTTTGCATTATTGACTTCATTCTCAATATTTGATATTTGATTTGTCAAATTACTACGATTCATTAATGCTGTATCTAACAATTCTTTACTATTTTCAAGCGACTGGAATTCAGTAAATTTTTCTTCTATTTCAGCCTTCCTGGAAACAATACCTCCCTGCTCATTAATATTACGTTCTACACCATCCTTTTCTTTAATGAAATCATTTATTTCTATATTGACAGACTGCAGATCACTTTCTATTCTTTTTACGTTATCAATAACTAAAACAAGACCATCCTTTTCTTTTGTTATTTTGCTAACTTCAATTTCTATTTTTTTGATGTCATCCTTAGCGCTCATAATCTTTTTATTCAAGCCATCTATTGCTAATTGGACATCTCCCTTTTGCTCTATCTCCAGCTTACAAGTTTCAAGGTAATGGTCAATCCCATCAAGCATCACTGTTACCTTATTAAGTTTATTGACTGCCTTTTCTCTTAATAACTCCCATACCGTAATCTTCTTCAACTTGCTGACTTCCTCTATAAATTCAGCAGGTCTTAATCTCGCTAACCTGTTAGCTTCATCCTGTGGGAAAAAAGCACTATTGCAAAAATTACTACAGTCCTTACCTAATATATCTACCACTTTTTCGCTGGTAATACTTTTTGATTTAGCAGTCAATGGAATTATCTGTTTTCCAATAATTTGATTCAATTCACATTTAACCTGATCACATTTAGCTATATCATTTTTTGTTTTTGATAAACGATACTCCCTTATTATTTCGTATGTTAATCCATCATGGGAAAACTTATATTCAACACTCATATCCTTACTGCCATCGTCAATTATAAGTTCTTTTACTGAAGTCTCAGCATCATCTATCAATACTTTCCCATATAATGCCAATAATATTCCATAAAAAATAGTAGACTTGCCAGTCCCATTCTTACCTACTATTGGCATCACACCTGAATGCGGGAATACTATTGTTTCATCTTTATAATTCCTAAAATTCACAAATTTAATAGATATTGGGTTCATTAGCTATTCCAAACTTTTAATTTTATTTTCTTTATCAACATTAACCTCATCTAAAAGGTCTTTTGTTAACATCACAAGCCCTTGTAATGCATCCTCAAATTCCCCTCCCTTTAATTTACAGAATTCTTCTACAGCAACAATCGGGGATATGATATTATTTATTTCATTCTTCTCATGGTCTATGTCTTCTATATCAACTCTATAGTCAATATCAAAATAAACAGTATTCGACAACTCTTCCCTTATCTTATTTATATCAATACTAAGAAGCTGTCTTTCTGTTACATTATAAACTACCCTAACAATACAATCTTTAACCAATGCATTTACTATTGATTTAAGTATAACTCTTGTAGGGTTGGAATCTTCTGGAGATACTGAAACTCTAATTGTTTTAAACCTCGTATAAAAATCTGATATTACATGCTTTCTTTTTGAAACATTATTATCTTTATCTATCTCAAAATATACATATCCCTTTTTATCTGCTTCCTCTCCAAAATCATTTGGAAATAAACTCCCAGAATACCAAATCCTATCATCTACAATTAATGGTTGATGGATATGTCCTAATATAAAAGCTCCAAATTTATTAGTAGCCTGAAACACTTCTTTGGGTACTATAAATTCTTCGCTAAATATATTGCTCCCCATATAATGATTTTTCACACCAGCAAGAGAAAGATGACCTAAAACAATACTGGCATTATCACCAACCTTTGCCTTCTTAATTATATTAGCAACAGCATTACCTGGATCTTGCCCATATTTTTTCCAATCTTTAGGATACAAATATGGCAACCCAAGGATGTCTATTAATTCTCCGTTTTTAGCTGTTATAGTCTGAGTCCCAACACTATCGACAAGAAATATATTGGGCAATTTATATACTCTATCGGCAACAAACGGGTGCATAGCCCCTTCTGTCCGTGGGGTACAATGATTTCCAGGTATAAATACGACTGGCAATCCCTTATCATTACAATACACTAGCCGTTTCTCAAACTCTTCTCTCACCCTATTAGTAGGATTAAGCATTTCAAAAATATCACCGGCTATCAATAATATATCTGCTTCATTTATAGCCTTATCAATAACACTATCAAATAAATTAAAACCTTCCAGTGTCCTTGTATTAAGTTTAGAATCCTGATCTAAACTTCCATACAAAGATAATCCTAAATGTAGGTCAGCAATATGAAAACACTTAATCAGAATAACCTCTTTTGTTTATAGTTCAAAATCTCAACATTATTAATATATCACAACTTATTAATAATATAACAATAATAGAAAAAAAGTCAACATTCTAACTTCAATTCAAGCATTTTATCAAATAACGTTTTTAAATCCCTATACATCTCTTTTTTCTTAATCATCGGAAACTTAATCATTCCGGAAGGGTGATTTAACGGGTATATCAAGATATCCTTACCATTAATTTGTTTTTTGAAAAATTTACCATGAGTATCTGATATTTTTTTATTTGCTCCCAAAAAATGGTGTAAAACTTTCCTTCCACAAATAGCAACAACAGCAGGAGATAAGATGTTTATCAATTCTGTTAAATAGTCTTTGCACGATTTCACATCATTTGCCATTAACTTATTGTCTTGTGGTCTACAATGGACAAGATATGTTACGTATATTTTATTGGTATGTATATTAGCCGCACGCAACAATTTCTCAAACAACCTACCTAACGGACTTGACCATGCATTTCCAGTTCTATCCTCTTCATATTCAGGATAATCCCTAACTAACAATAAGTTAGCACGGAAGGTGCCGGAACCTATCATAGCATTCTTTCTTTCATCACATAACGGACACTTATCACATTTCGTGATACTTTCATCAAGAAAATCGAGCCGTTCTATTTTATCTTCAGGACTTTCATTTTTTTGCAAAACTATTACCCCTCAAATCTTTCCCACCCCTAAACATTGCCCATGCCTGCTTATCCATACTAAATACCCTGATATACTCACACTCAAGACATACCTTGTCTATTTGTTCCTTATTTGAATAAAGGCAATATTCTCTCAAACAACGGAATTGGAATTCTATCTTTTTACTCATCTTTCCAACTCCAAGTCTCAGTTCCATACAGTCTATACAATCATCCTTAACTTTTTCTCTTTCGTTCCTGTGACACTTACCGAAAGAACAAGAAATTGTTAAAGGTAAAACCTTCTCCTTTATTTTTTCGCCCCTTTTAATAAAATCAGAGCAACTACCATACTTAGGGCATCCGGTAGATAATAAAACCATCCTTGTCAATCCAGATTTATTACATACAGATGCCTTATTGCAAAATTCATTCTGCCGCATCACTATCTCCTTTCAAATAATACTCTGAAACTATAGAGTGCTTTTGTCGAAAAACATCATATTCATCTTTATTCAAATATCCATCAAAAACGACAATAATCCTTGCTGGAGCAGAATAATTTGGCTGAAAACAAAAAACACTTACAACCATTGCATCTTCTGTAATATCACTCCTTACATTACCATCAAAACCTTCATACTCCATTGACATCCACTTTTCTCTTTTAACATAAGTAACAAAATCTCTTAATTCAATTGCTGGTTTCTTAAATAAAAACCTTCTACCATCATTATCTATTAATGTATTTCTTTCTTCTTCAAGTGACTTGATATCATTGGTTATCACTGTTAATTCAGCATAAAGAGTTTTATACTGATGGTATTTATCATCAATCTGACCATTAATTTCTTGAATTCTATCACTCATTAATAATCCTCATTTCACAATAACTATAATATACCATCATCAAAATAAAATTTATTAAGTACCAAAAAAATTCCTAAAAAAATCAACATTAACTCCAGCGTTCTGACCCATTTTTGAAATATCCACATATACTTCACCATTTGGGTCTATAACAACATTAGGCTTACCTGTTTTCATCTGTTCATTTTGAACATCACTCGTAGTCTTAACTTCAACATCTGGCTGCTTTTTCTTCTTCCTTAAATTATGTACACCTATAGAAATATCGTGAGACCTTCTCTTACTTTTATCCTTTAATATCTCATACGCTTCCATTACTTCCCTAAATTTATTTTCAGCATCTTTATCCCCAGGATTCTTATCTGGATGATATTTAATTGCCTTTTTCCTATATGCCTTCTTTATAGTATCATCGTCAGCATCATAGTCAACATCAAGAATCTTATAACTATTTTTCAACATAACTCTTGCCTATTTTCTGGCTTCTTTCTACTGATTTACTTTTCCTGCTACCGTCTCTCATATCATAAACATCAATTATATCACCCAAAAAAATTGTTAATATTTTACGCAAGACAGCAACTATTAAATTAGACTTTAAACATAACTCATGAACTTTCCCATCATTCTTTTTTATATCAACGGTATACCCTCTATGAAATCTACAGCTATTGGCTGACCCTTCATACTTGAAATATTTCCTTCTACAACGACCATCGCAATATTTCATATTACTTATTCATCCATCCCAAAAAAAGTCTGCTCTAGACTGGTATTAGCTCGTAACCCCTCTAATTTCCTAATCGCCTTTTCATGAAAATCTTTATCTATTTCAAACCCTATAAATTCTCTTTCTAAATCCCTACAAGCAAGGGCAGTTGTCCCACTACCCATAAATGGGTCTAATATCAATTCCCCTTTTTTAGATGATATTTCGATCAATTGTTGCATAATATGCAACGGCTTCTCAGTCGGGTGACCATACTCTGATGGTTTTACATTAGTCATTTTTATTTTTCTATATTTACTGAAATGTAACTTCCCCTTTAAATCATTAAAACATGCACCTTTCTCTCTTATGTACATTATGTATTCGATGTCTGATAAATATTTATTGTTTTTAGTCGGAATAGGATTTCGCTTACCCATCACAAGTAAATCCCAATTGAACCCATTGCTAACAGCAAAGGTTATATAATCAACAAGCAAATCTTTTGAACAAAAAATATAGGCATTAAACTTCTTCAATACTCTGACGCATTGCTCTAAAAATAAGATAGGGTCAAATTCATCTAAATCACTATTATGAACATTTTTTAACCAATCTCTCTTATTATGTAAGCCACCACCAGACTTTGCGTGAATTCTATACGGAGGGTCTGTTGCTACTAAATCTATAGAATTATCAGGTATCTCATTAACTAATTCATAAAAATTGCCAAGTGTTATCTTATTGATAAATCTTTCCATTATTAAACCTCGATGTTTGATTCATAGGCAAAAATTGCATCATCTAATATATCTTCAACTTCATCTATAATTTCAGCCTTAAATTCATTTCTCTTTAACGTAGTAGCCCTAAAAATTCTTCTGCAATATTTATAAACAGTATCTTTTGATAACAATTCTTTAACATCATCCTGATACTTCATCCTAAATGTATTAATCATCATACATTTTGCACAAACGCCACACATCCTTTGATAAAATGGGAATTCGGGATAATTCTTAATTGCCCTTTTCCTATGTGATGCTAAAAAACCACTCAACATCATACAACTTACTGTTTCCTTCATAATGTCAGGATAATTTTCCATCAAATAAATAAGTGGTGTTTTTGTATCAGGAACTCCACTAACCATCTTTATATCAAGTCCAATATTACTTAAAAATTCATTAAATAATTTTATTACCGGGACCGTCTCGCTGAATGTCGGTGGTTGAACATGAAATATATCTTTCTCAGTCTGTATTGTCCCCATTATAACCTGCGATGCCCCAAAACTTAAAGCAACAGGAATAATCAATGCTGTAGCCATTGATATTTCAGCACCATTTAGAATACCTCTATGTTTCTTAAAACTATTCTTTATTTTTATAGATACTAATTTGACTCCAATTTTATTACATATAACAGAACAAGCACCTCTCTCCTGTTCAGGACATATACCCATAATATTATCAACATAAACTGCTACAACATTATCTTTCCCATAATTTTCAATAGCCTTAACTAATGCATAAACAGAATCCTTACCACCAGACAAACCCACCACAGCCCTTTCGCCTGACACCCTATAGGATATAGGCTCATACAATTCTTCTCCATTCTGCTCTATGGTTGGTGGCTCTAAATCAACCCTACTATAATAAAGATTTATAATATCAACTACAGCAATATCAACAGGACGATCTAGTGAAATTTTTTCGGGGAAATAATTAGGGGCTATAGAATAAAAAACACCAACATTATAATATAAAATATCAAACAAACTCATAAAACTTTTATAAAAATCTTTCTGTTCAACACTAAATATCTTTCCACCAGTAAAAAGAGAATGCCCCTCATGAACAAGTGTAGCAACAACTTTTCTTCTCGGATCATCAATAAAATAAAGTGTCTCCTTTACCGGAACTGGCTGATAATTTTTTGTCTTAGATGTCATTAATGCTCACTTAATAATTAATCTCAAACCCACTCTGTACAATCAGATATAACATCTGATTATCGTTACCAACTTTTAAATCTGATGGTATTACTTCTCCATTCAACACAAAATCAACGGGTATAATTCCACCTGAATAATTACTTAATATCCCCTGTAAATTCATTATATCTGTTTGACTCTTTCCTGAAACATTTATCTGCAAAGGCTTAACAACACTTGACAATTGTGACTTATCTGGCAATATCGCCTTATCTATTATAATCTGAACTTTATCATCATTTTTATCTACCCTGCCCTGAATAATAACAATGTTATCCATAGTTAAAATTTCTTGACACTGATTCCTAGTCCTCTCAAAAACTATTCCAGATGCTGCACCACTATCATCCATCAAATCAACATACAACATGATACCTTGAGAATATGTTTTAGATTTATAACCATTAATAACAACTGGTAATTCAACCTTTTTGCCGACATAATCCTCAAGATTACCCAATTTTACAGCAGAATTAAGAAATAATGCGGCAGCTACTTCAAGATGATTATAACTTATTGACATCCCTAATATCTCTTTCTCTCCCCTTCCCTTTTCTTCATCTGTCAAATCGGCAATATTAGGAAGATTAATGCAAACATCATCTTCTTCAACAAGATCATCACATAAATCATCAAAAGTTAACTGTCCTCTATCGTTCTTATCTAATTTATCTTTCCCAATACTTATAGCATCCGGCAATATAGACAATAACTGTCCCCTATTAGCAATACTATCAAAACAACCGCACTTAATTAAACTCTCCACAACCTTTTTGCTCACCCTAACTCTACTACAAAAATTTTCGAGTGTTGAAAAACTACCGTTCTTATTTCTATCAGCAAGAATTTTATCAACACCCACTGACCCTAAATTCCTAATAACCGCTAACCCACATCTTATTTTATTATCTGCAGTAACTTCAAAACCTCTATAACTCTCATTTATGTCAGGTAACATTACAGGAATATTTAACCTTTTTGCTTCGATATAATACTGCTTTATTTTATCGTCTTTATCCATAATAGACGTTAAAAGCGATGCCATAAACTCTATCGTATAATTTGCCTTTAAATAAGCAGTCCAATAAGCTATAAGGGCATATCCAGTGCTATGTGCTTTATTAAACCCATATGCTGCAAATTTCGCTATTTCTTCAAAAAGATTAGTCATTTGGCCATGAGATAACCCACTTGTATTAACTCCTCCATTAACAAATTCTTCACGCATAGCATCCATAACTTCCTGTTTCTTTTTCCCCATCGCTTTGCGTAATACATCTCCCCTACCCATTGTAAATCCACATAATGATACTGACAACTGCATTATTTGTTCCTGATAAACTATAACCCCATAAGTCTCTTCTAAAATAGTCCGCATTGATTCGTGTAAATATGTGATTTGTTCATACCCATTTTTCCTATTAATAAATCTGTCTGTCATACCAGACTGTAAAGGTCCAGGTCTATATAAAGCAACAAGAGCAACAATATCAGCGAAATTATTATTCTGCATACCAAGCCTACCCAACAACTTCCTCATACCATGACTCTCAAGCTGAAATATTCCTGCTGTTTCCCCTCCATCCAACATCCGATAGACCTTATCGTCGTCAAGGGGAACTTCCAACATTTTGATATCTATTCCCTTCCTTTGTTTAATCAATCTCTCTGTTTCGCTTATTACGGTCATAGTACGCAAACCTAAGAAATCAACTTTCAACATTCCGGCAGCATCAACACTCTCCATATCAAACTGCGTAGCCAGTTGCCCTTCCTTATCAACTGTAAGTGGAACAAAATTATCTATTCCACCATCTGCTATAACTATCCCACTAGCATGTATACCGGCATATTTAATACACCCGCCCAATTTTCTACCAACATCTAATAATTCTCTATTAACCGAATTTTCTTCCAACGCACTTTTAAGTTCATCATTGGCTTTGATATTATTGTCAATCGTATCAGCAGGCAATAATACCATTTTAGATATTCTCTGACTCTCCTGGAAAGGTATCCCCAATACTTTAGCTACAGCATTGAGGGCACTTTTTGCTCCAAGTACTCCAAAAGTAATAATACTACTTACATTCTCTTTCCCATATTTATTCGTAACATAATCAATAACATCCTGTCTACGAAAATAACAAAAATCTATGTCAATATCAGGCATAGAAATTCTTTCCGGATTTAAAAATCTCTCAAAAAATAATCCGTATTTTAATGGGTTAATATCAGTGATAAAAAGACAATAAACCACAATACTTGCAGAACAACTACCGCGACCAGGGCCAATCGCTATCCCTCTATCCCTAGCCCATCTAATAAAATCATGCACTACAAGAAAATATTCAGAAAATCCACATTCTTTAATAATACGTAATTCATATTGAATTCTATCTTCGATCTCTTTTGTAATTTCTCCATTAAATCTAACTTGTGCCCCATCATATGTTTTCTTCTCAAGATAATCATTCAGAGTTGACCCACTAGGAACAGCATATTTAGGGAAATGATGGGTTTTTAAATCTAACTCAAAATCAACTTTATCAGCGACTTCACACGTTCTATGTATAGCATCTAAATCATCGGGAAATAATATAGCCATTTCTGACTCTGACATTAAATGATAACCAGTTCCATCATATCTCTGCCTATCTGGATCATCCATCTTTTTCCCGGTACCTATACAAAGCATAGCATCATGGGCTTCAGCATCGTCCTTATCTAAATAATGAGTATCATTTGTAACAACAAGAGGAATGCCAAGTTGATTAGACATCTCCTTAAAAAAACTTCTTATAATACGTTCCTTTGGTATATTATGTTCCTGGAGTTCAAGGTAAAAATCATCACCAAAAACACTGCGATACCATTTAACTTCTTCTATAGCATCATTAATTCTATCAGATAATACTAATTGCTGTATAGACCCAGCTAAGCAAGCAGGTAAACAAATAAGTCCATCCTTATATTCAGATAACACCTGTTTATCTATGCGGGGTTTATAATAAAAGCCTTTTGTAAAACCAACAGATGATAATTTAACAATATTTTTATAACCAATTTCATTTTTTGCCAATAAAATAAGATGTGAAAAACCTTTTTTGCCCTTTTCGGTAGTTTTATCTGTCATTAAACCTTTAGCCAAATAAAATTCACATCCAATAATGGGTTTAATGTTATTTTTAACCGCCTTTTTATAAAAATCAACAGCACCATACAAATTACCATGATCAGTCATAGCAACGGCTGTATGCCCAAATTGCTTCAACCTATCAAATAATGGGTCTAACTGAACTATACTATCACAAATTGAATAATTTGTATGCAAATGCAAATGTGTAAATGCCAAAATAATCTCCATTTATAAAAATGTTGTACTATATACAGTATAAACATCAGACCAAAAAAGTAAAAGCCCTTAATTAAAAGGGCTCATCTATAACCTGCAAATATGCTATTTACGCAATATAAAAGACGGCTATTCTCTACCCATTAATAGGTTTAAAGAGTTAATGGCTACTAACTCTTTACTAATACTTCTATTCTTAACAATAGAATAATAATAACTCAACTGACTTATCGCACCTTCTATGTTATCGTTGTTTATTGATTTCAAAGTATCATCAATCCCATCGCTAATAATTTTGCATCCATGCCGAACACATAAAACATCCCTCAATAATATCATTGAAAAATCAAGAAAATTTAATAAATCAAATTTAGTTTGTGATATTTTCTTGGTATAATTAAAAAAAACATCAAGTTCACCATTCTGGACAGCAATCAACTCATCTACCATACCCCTATAATTTATATCAATCTTTTTAGCATAGGGATAATTAAACTGCCTACACCTTGACCTAATAGTAGCAAGAAGACCAAAAACATCAACTGTAACTAATAGGAATATTGATTCAGGGGGTGGCTCTTCCAATATCTTCAATAATGCATTCTGAGCCTGATCGGTCATTCTATCTGCATACTTAATAATAAAAACCCGATACTTACCCTCAAAAGGCTTCTTAAAAGCATCCCCTCTGATACCCCTTATTGTTTCAATTTTTATGGTACTCAATTCACTCGACTCATCATCTTCATTCGGGATAATTGTAATATCAGAATGCTCATTTCTTTCTATTTTTGAGCACTGCTTACAGACATTGCAGCCAGTCCCATGTTCACAATTTACCCTTTTAGCAAAACCAATAGACTCATTAATACCAACATCACTATCAGCAACATGAATGATATACGAATTACCAATCTCAAACTCCAATGAATCTGCAATCCTTATAAAATCACGCATAATAACACTCGAAAAGTTTCTTTAAAACAACACTATTTTTTGATAATTTGCTTCTAGCTGTCTGCTCAACTTGCCACGACCATGATTTAGCTGAATCATCATTGTATGATTTATTGTCACGCTTGCGAATTTTCCTACCAATCCCCTTATAAGTTTCACCACCCTCACCATCAAGTCCCCATCTCATTGAAACTACATCAATCTCATCAGGACTTAAGTGTTCACTCATTTCACTCATCAAAATATCTCTCAATTCAGATATAGATATTTCATCAGTAAAGTCGCCACGTTCGGTATCATCGCCGATAACAGCAACATTATCCATAACATCAGCATCATCCACTATTACATTTCTACTATTCCATAATTTCTGTTTTCTAATAAGATTTAACATTGAACCATTTATACATCTCTTGAGAAATGGTATTGGTGAATTCCCACTCTTCATAGATTTACTTGGGGAAAATTCTATAGCGCCCTTAAATAGCGCTATATTGCTCTCACTCTGCAACTCTTCCCGTGGAACTATACAAGAATTACCATACATCTTATTTGCTTGCTGATAAGCAAATTTCATGTAATTATTGTAAATTTCCAATGCATCTTCACGTGAAACCTTTTCGGATTTTTTATTACATTCCTCTCGTTCTTCAACACTCTCAATATATCTCTCAAGATCTGTCTTATTTTCTGCATTTATACTATACAGCCCCTTAACAGGCTTTTTGTGCCCATTATTATCGGAACAAGAATAAATCCTTTTAAAAATTCCTTCTTTTTTCCCTATGGATGCATTCAGAATACCTCTAATTTGGGCTTTGAAACCTTCATTATTAACTTTATTTAACTTTTTACAAATAGCATCGTATATTTCATGCAAAAAATAAGGTCTGCCGCCAGCTTCACTTAAGAAGCTGACAACATGATATTTTAACGTAGCCTGCCTTGGTGCCAACTTTACCCCCTTAACAAAAACTACTACCCGGGTTACTGTTCCTTTTTTTCTTCCTTTATCATGCCAACAGCTTCCTTGAGGAGTGCAGCATTATTCCGCATCATATCTTCATTCTGGATATTATTTAGTGCCTGAGTTAACAGTCCGACAACATCAGATCGAACATTTACATTCTGCACTGGATGAACCTCTATCCTTTGATTACCCATATGCTGAACTATCTGAATAACTCTCATTGTTTTCCGGTCTTGTTCCTCGGCATTTTTTTTCAATTCTTCAGGGGTAAGTGGGCCTGACTGCTGCGGTTTACCTGGGGGTGTTGGTGGTATAGGTTCTTTTTCAGTACCAGGGCCTATCGGAGCAACATTAGGGGGAGGCCCTTGCTGATCTTTTACATCACTAGATTCATTGGTGATTACTTCCTTTTTTTCTGCATCAACAGGTTTTTTCTCATCTGTTGACTTGTTATCACTATCTGCCATCATAAGCTCCTTCTGTAAAATGTTAAGCTAATTTTAAGTTATTATCTAAAACTCTCTTTTTGAATTTCCTGTATATCTCAACCATAATATCAAGCCTAGCACTTTGGTCATTAACATCACTCTTAATTCCTTTTAATGCTCCCATGTGTTCTTTAACAATTCCTTCTTCTTCCTTTGTCAAATCAAGTTTATCTAATATCTCCTGTAGAATACTTATCTTTGCATCATTGTGATACAACATGTTCTCATTACCTTCGACAGTTTTTTTCAAATTATCCATCTCATGAGTTACAAACTCTCTTCTAAATTTTGGATCATTGATACAGTCTTCTAATTTCATCTATCTCTCCTAACTATTGCAAAAGTCAATAACAAAATTCTCAATCACAGCATTGCAACTCAGAGGACTGCTTTTCAATTTGATATCCATTGACAATAATTTATTAAAAGCCCGTACAACGTTAGTTGTCCCCAATTTCCTCGACTGACTCCCGACATTTCGCAAAAAATAAGGGTTAATACCTATTCTTTGAGCTATCGTAATATCATCGAGTCCAACACGATATAAACTATCATAAATAAGAATATTCTTAAGTTGACGACAAAGAAGAGCGACCAATAAAATTCCCTGATCGCTCCTATCTTTTATCACATTTCCAATAGTTTTTAATGATTTGACAGTATCTTTTGAAATGATCATATCAACAAGTGAAAAAATGCTATCACTCCTTATGTTCGACACTACCTGACTAACATCTTCAAGATTTATAGAATCCTTATTGACAGTATAAATCAATACTTTCTTTATCTCATTTTTCATTTTAGATAAATCAAAACCAATCATATCTATCATAAAGTCGATAATATGCTGATCAACATCTCTTTTTTTATCTGCAAATCCACCCTTTATCCGATCAACCATATCATTATATTCTAACTCATAACAATTTATGATAACTGCCTTTTCAGAAAACTTCTCTATAAATTTTACTTTTTTAGGACTGATCTGTTCAGATGTAGAAAAAACACCTATAGTAGAATCCCCAGGATCATCAAGCCACTTTTTTAGAATGTTCTTAACCTTAACAGTACACTTATTTACATCCCTTATAACAACAATCCTATACTCATTCATCATTGGAGCAGCACTCAACTCTCCTATAATCTGACTATCATTAACTTCCTTCCCCTGCATGATTGTCAAATCAAAATCTTCATCATATTTACCTTCATACTTTTCCAATATTAGGGATATACCTTCATCTTTCAAAAAACCCTCGTTCCCATTAAAAAGGAATATCTGATCTTTTGATTTCCTGAAACTAGTTAAGAATCTTTTATACGATAAAGTGCTCATAATTCATCAAAGAAAGTCGGCTGTGAAAAATCACTCATGACTTTATTTTTTGTCTTTCTTTTCTTTTTTGATGATAATTTAACGGAATCGGCAATATTATCAATTTTCCTTTTTGGAGTTCGAACAAACAATTTCTTACTAACTTTTTCATCTTTATTCTTTTCCATTAATACCACCGACCTGATCTCTCTTCTTTTTAATTCTATCTCTTGTCCTACAAACTATACATAATACAGGCTTCTTTGTTTCATATTTAATATAACGACCACAATCCTCACAATTTACCACCTTATCGCCAGTGTAATATTTTCTCATCCAGTCTAATCTGGCTTTTCTGGCATGTTTAGGGCAATGTCTTGGCTTATTCGTCACATATGGAATACTTACGCTACACTCGTTACCATCTGACGTTGGATAGGTGCATTTCGCAATTTTAACTACTTCTTTAACCTTTTTGCGATATGCATCTCTTCTGAGTTTCTTGGAGTGATTTAATTGGCAGGACTGACATCTTTTGGGCTTACGCCCCCTACCATTGTAAGTAACATAGTTATCACATTCATTAAAATTTGCACATTTATAACGAATAAAATCTTTGCAATACATTTAGGCGCTCCATGAAACTATAGTATAATATAAGAACATTTTCATTTATGTCAAACTCTTTTTAATAAAATATAAATTTTTTTCATCACTTTTTCATCGTATTTTCATCTAACTTTGAACTAATTGTGATTCTGCTACTTCTTTAAAAGTTATTTTAAATTTATGGAAAAAAAGACTATAGTGCAAATCCTTCTGTCCCTTTCTATTTTTCAAGATATGAAGAATGCAATTACCAAATTTTGAAATTTTAAACTTATCATACTGACTCTGACTTGCACCATCAACACCCAATAAATATCCTTCCCTAACCATTTCTGACATTGTTAAAAAACCCTCTTCCTCCATTTTTTTGCGAGATTTAGACTGCAATGAAATAGCTACATCAACATCATGGGAAAATTTGTCGCACCCATAAATATGATGAAGTTCAGGTCTTCCCTTATTTTGATTGATTGTATCCCTATTTGCCTGAGCTATCATTATAATAGGGATATTTAGTGTCTTTGCCAATCCTGTGATACCATTACTTATTACACCCAACTGATCAGAAGAACTCATTCCCCTATGCTCTTTATCTGCCCCCATCAATTGGACATAATCTACTACTGCCAACTTAACGCCATTACACTCAATCTGATACTTTAATATCGATGTTAATTTATTAATGGTTAAATCAGTTATCATTTGCATGTGTAATGATTTTCTCTTTCCATAATTCTCTATAGCATGAAATAATCTGCCCCTCAATTCAGGATCATTAATATTCCCTGAACTTATACTTCTCGCAGGAATCCCAGTATATATAGACATCATCCTATCCATCATCTGATCGCTAGGCATCTCCATATTCGCATAATACACTGGAATAGGAGGGGTCTGCTTAAGGGACATATGACACACCATATTTTGAGCCAGTGCAGTCTTACCATCCGATGTTCTAGCTAATATTAGGATCGATTGTCCAGGGAAAAATCCCTGAGTAGCATTATCGAGGATTCTCAATCCAGTAAAAATACCATGCCTTATCCCCTCTTCTTCCATTCTCCTTCTCATCTCTATCGCATAATCAATAGACTCCTGGGTCGGATTTTCTATAACCCCTCCAGTAGAAAAATTCATTTTATACAAATCTTTACTGACATTGCCAATTACAGATTGCATATCATCAGATTCTATTGCAGATTTTGTTATCCTTGTCCCTATATCAACTAATCTTCTTTTTTTAGCAAGATCAACTATTCTATCTGCATGAAACTCAACATTCATCCTATTTACTTGACTTAATTCCTGCAAATAAGCAAAATCATAATATCTTCCCTCATACCCATCTTCACGACCCTTTATGGTAATAATATTAAAATCAACCGGTTTCTGAGTCCCATTTAATTCAAGAACCATCTTATGAAGAATCTTATTCCTGAGATAAGAATAATCATCCTGTCCTACCATATTTAACAATTGGGGTCTTGATTCCTCATTAGATATTAATTCAGAAATCACTATCATTTCACTCAAAATATTGTCAACTGTATTGGGGACACCATGAGTATCAATTCCAAGAAATTCCTTCACAACTTCTGGAGGAACATTTACTTTACTTGATAAAGAATCAATAATAACTCTTTTTTCCAATAGGCTTAATGTCCTAGATGTATCAAGATCTGACTTAATGGTACTGATAAAATTAATTCTGTCTGTAAGAGTATTTAATGTTGTCGCTCTCAATGCATCGTCAATAATATATTCAGAAATACACCGACTCTCACTTATAACTTGCCGAAATCCTTCTGCACTTCCCAATAACAAATATTCATCAGGATCATCGTAACCTTCAGGCAAAGTAGCAACACCAATATTAAAGCTAGGGGCAATATCACCTTGTTGTATCTTCTTTAGTACTCTTTTTACAGCACCAGTGCCACCCTGATCAGAGTCTAAACAAAAAACCAACTTTCTTACATGACATTTTTCCAATAATTTTATAGTATCATTCCCAAAAGATGCACTCATTAAACCTGCAACATTCCGTATCCCATGTCGATGACACGATATAACATCAGTAAATCCTTCGGTAACTATTAACGTCCCCTTTTCTTTCCTTATATGTTTACGGGCAATATTAAGACCATACAAATAAGATGACTTGCTAGCGAATAGTACACTACCTATTCCCTCCCCAACGTAGCCCTTTTTCCAAATGCTAGTATTAACATACTTACCAAATTTATCTATAAGTTCACTTTCACGTTCCTTCTGTTTTTCTTTATTTTCATCATAAAAAAAGACCCGATTACTAAAAGCAATTGGGTTACTATTAATATCATATATAGGGAAAATAACTTTGCCAGTAAAAAAGAAATCACGGAGAACATCTATATCTCTTAGATCATCTATGGAAATCAATCTATTATTAAATGGGACATTTATAAACGACTGTTTTATAAACTGATCATCACCAAATCCAATCCCCCATTCAATAATATCACTATCTGTAATACCCCTATCATATAAATATCTTTTAATATCAGAGCTAGGGGATGAATCCATAAGATTCTTGTTTAATGCAATAGTAATAGCAGCATTTAATTTTGATAAATAATCACGTCTTATTTCTTCTTCGGTAAGTTTATACTCTTCATAATCGAGTGGAAGCCCATATTCATTAGATAAAAACTCAATAGCCTCATAATGCTGCAGGTTATAATATCTACAAACAAAATCAATAACACTTCCATGCTGTTCTTCACACTGACCGCTAAAACAATGAAACGTATTAGCATTAGAAAAAGCATCTATATTATTAACAACAAAACTTGGTTTCGACTCTTCGTGAAATGGGCATAGCCCCTTATGATAAGCCCCAACTCTCTTAAGGTCAATAACTTTACCTACGACCTTAACTATATCAACAGTCTTATTAATTCTCTCATATTCAATTTTTTTAATTCTTTTTTTTATCATCTGATTTTCCTAAAGAAAGTATCCTATTATACACATCATCTTCTTCCTTAGAAAACTTTCTCCTATTCTTTAGTGCTTTTTTATTCAAAGTTTCTTCAATTTCAAGAGACTCAATACAGACGATACTATCTCTTCTTTCTCTCTCCCATCTCTTCTTATCAGCTATCTCATCTTCTTTCATTCTCCTTAAAATACTATGTAAATATTTTATATTGTAAACCGTTGCACCATTCTTTTGACAATCATCTATAGCATCTTCTAATTCATGAATAGAAAAACCCTTATTTACTATATCATCTATTTCCATTAAATGATCAGAAACACCAATGCCACCGTAATCCATAAATACACATAGTCTTTCATATATCTCATTCCCTTTATGATGATCATGAAATTTTGCAGGATCTTCAAACCTTTCTTTATATGTTTCCTTATTAATAGAAGCATTATTTTTAGTGTATGATGCTAACTTCCGTAACAACAGCATATAATCATAACCATTCTTTATCCTATCAACAAGTGATGGGGTTAACCATTTCCTCATTAAATCTGAAAAACTTCTATAATATGATTTATCTGCTATCTCATTAATCTCTTGCTCATTATTACAGGACGGTAAATTTTTAACTCCTGCCATTTTACAAAGCCCCTGATAAAGAATCCTACCATCATCCGTCAGTAATGATAAATTAATAGGGGTATCTTTATTTACGCCATCTATATCAAAGGTATTTTGTTTCATTTTATTATTTGAAAAGCAGGTTCAGTCCTATAAATTTCTTCTCTATCTTCAGAATGTTTACTTAAATATTGAGCACAATCATAAAACTCTTCTATATAAGCCTTCTCCTTACCTGGGAACAACCTTAACGCCCTACCGACCCTCTGTAATGCTGTTGTCTTACTTGTCCCACCGCCTGCCATAACCACAGAATCAAGTGCAGGCAAATTCAATCCCTCATCAGCAATTGTAGATGCAATTATAGCCTTTAATTCTTTGGCTCTTATTTTATTCATAGCATCATTTCTTACTTCTATATCATCTTCTCCTTTAAGAAAAATGACATCATCTGGCAAAAATTTTAAAATATTTTCACCATGCCTTATTCTCCTCACTAAAACCATTACCGAATGATTCAACATTCTATGTAAATTAACCTGCTGTGCTATATATTCATTCCTATACACATTATCAGTAATACATGCATCATATATAAAATTATACTTTCTTTTCATCACTAAATCACTATACTTACGCTTTACTTTCTGAACAAATTTTTTATAAGAATTATCGTCATCAAACCTTAAGGCATCAGATTGTATTTTATCAATAAGAACAGTTTGAAAAACATAATCACATATTTCCTTTAATTTAACATAAATATGATGAATAAAATTCACGTTTCCCTCATAATGCAACCATCTCTTAACTAACCTACAGCCATCTGAATAAGTATAAATAACATCCTTATCCTTAACATTCTCCATCTTAGATTCATGCCTTTTAGCCAAATCAGGCCATTGCATATCTATCTTTCTTCTTCTCTTCCTACTATCCGGAGGATCTGGATCACAATAAAAAATATTACCATCATGATCTAACTTAACAAATTCAAAAAAATCAAAAATAGTATAACCTATTTCACTAAAACGAATTTCTGGCGCTATCAAATATTTTCTCTCTATTAAATATGTAGCACTAACCCGACATAAGATATCACCAAATATTCCTTCAATTAATAAATCATCGCCCTGATCACGCATAGGAGTTGCAGATAGCCCAATCCTATAATCAGCAACCATAACTGCATTCATTATATTCTGCTGTGTTTCTGACCTTACATGGTGACACTCATCTATAACAACAACATTAACAGTACGAAGAAGATGCCTTATCTGCTCTTTATCTTGTTCTTTTAATCTTACTTTTTCATCTACTTCATCATCCATAAATTTTACATATTTATACCCAAGACTCTTAACAATTGTTTGAACAGTACCTACCGTAACATCTTTAATATCAAGATTCTGATTGCCTATATATCCAACTTCTATACCAAGAGAATCTATAATATCATTTCTTGCCTGTTCTAATAAATCAAGTTTATGCACCAACACTAATGTTTTTCTACCAAGCGTCTGAATAAATTTACACATAATAAAAGTTTTACCGGCACCAGTCGCAGCCTGCACTATCCCAACCTTTTTCCTCTCGACCTCACCAACAGCATCCATCTGATAATCATATAACTCTTTAACCTTACTATGAACCCACTGCCAGTCAAAAGATTTTGAAGAAACAGGTCTATTGTCAACAACAGAATAAACTATTTTTAGTTCAATTAAAAAATTAATCAATCTCGATAAAAGACCTGTCGGAAAAGATAGATCCTTCATATCGAAAAGACGTATCCTACCATCCCACCTACCACTCTGAAAACTTGGAATAAAATCAGCCTTCTGTTCACGAAAAGAAAGTAAAATATCAATCTTCTGATAAACAGCCTTTGGAATATATCCCCTTATAGTAGACCTTATTGGCCCTACTGTTATATTTACAGGTTGATCCATATTAAGAAGCTCTCGCTAAATCGGCAATCGGCAAACAATAAAGAGATGTAAACTTTGATCCATGTTTAACGTTTTTAAGAAATACGTAAACACTATCCTTATCTAAGAAGACACCTCTAAATTCATCGTTACCTTTTGTCACAAAAAGATACTCATTACCAACTTGCAAATTATCTATTTTACGCATAATAAAACATCCGTTCCTAAAAATGTAGTAAAATCTACCATATTGACACCATCAACATTAACGCTTCCGCAAGCGGAAGTCTTACTTAACTCCAATGTCCGTTTAGGTGGGCTGAAACGTTTCCACACCATAATTCAAAATATTTATAGCCGCATTACGGTCCCTGTCAATCATAAGACCACAATCGCATACGTAAATCCTATCAGACAATTTCAAGTTATCCTTGATAGCCCCGCAAGCAGAACACATCTTAGATGATGGGAAAAAACGATTAACAATAAGAACTACGTTATCACGTAATTTCGCCTTATATTCAAGAAATCGCCTGAACATACCAAGTCCTGCATCAGATATAGCCCGTGCCAACTTATGATTTTTAACCATACCGTTAACATTTAAATCCTCAATACAGATAGTATGATATTTAGATGTTAACATATCAGTTAACTCATGCAAAACCGCCTTGCGTTGTTTTGATATCAAAAAATGAAGTTTAGCAACCTGAAACTTGGCTTTTGCTTTCCGATTACTGCCATTCTGTTTTCGACTCAATTTACGTTGCAGTTTTTTAAGTTTAACAAGACTATCCTTAAGCTTCTGATTAGCCGGAATAACTACCCCATCACTTAATGTAGCAAGATTTTTAATCCCTAAATCTACACCGATAGAACCTACTCCAGCAACTTTATTATAATCAATAGTTTCAACAAGAATACTTACGAAATATTTACCAGCACGTTTACTAATGGTAATCTGTTTAGGGACTCCATTAAAACATAATTGTTGCCGAAGTTTAATTAATGTTTTTAATTTTTCAATCCTAATCCATCGACCACGGATATCAAACTTAGGCTGCTCTCTCAAAGAAAAAGAATCATTAATATTTTTCTTCTTAAATTTCGGAAATCCAGGCTTCTTACCGCTCTTAACTCTACGGAAAAAATGTTTAAATGCATTATCAAGATCATCTATAGCATTGCGAGTTACACGTTGACTAATTTCTGAATACCAAATAAATTCTGATCGTAACGATTTATAAAAATTTAAAGCAATTTTTTTATTCCATTTAACTGTTTTATCAGAAAAATGATTCAATAACTGATTATAACAATGCCTGCGTGAACCGCAGGCTTTATCTAAATAGATAGCCTGATCTTTTGTAGGATATAATTCTATCTTATGTGCAAGTAACATTTTTCTAAAAATTCCTATCATTAAACGTAGTAAAATATGCTATATTTTACTACGTTTTACTATATCATCGCTTACTGTTAACAACCCTTTGGATATAATATACCCCCATCGACATCAAGAGTATCATGACATCAACCAATAATACAACGATAACTCATCAATTAATAATTATTTTGCCCCGGCTGCTGATTATTTGGGGGATAATAATTAGAATTATTCCCCTGCGGTTGTTGCTGCTGTACCGGTGGCTGTTGCCAACCAGGTGTTTGCTGAGGTTGCTGAAAAGAATTACTCGGCTGACCAAAGTTAGGAGATTGTTGTACAGGCTGTTGTACAGGCTGTTGTAAGGGGTATTGTTGAAATGGCGGCTGATTCTGCCCCCTCTGATTCCTTTTTACTACATAATCAGTTTCAGAAAACTGCTGTGTATTTGCCCTTATAGTGGCAATTTTACGTACACTCTGAGATTTAGCCTCAATACCCTTCACTACAACTTCAGCACCCTCATATTCAATTGCAGTTTTTATTCTAAGTTTATCAGCAGCAATAACAGCATCATTTGCCTTAGCCATCATTTTCTTTGTGGTAACATTAATTCCATCATCTAATTTTATAAACTCTCTAGCGCTGGTTACCTCAGATTCATGCTCTGCATATTCTCTGGCTTCCTTCTTTTCAACTGCAGCAGAACAAACCCTCTGAAGAGCCCCCGGTAAAAAAGCAAGCCATGCTTCTAATTCTGCATTATCAACACACGGACTTATATGAAAATCAGGATTCAGAACATCTTCTATTGACTGTGGTAACATTTTTCCTCCCTACATTTTTGGGGCATCGCATAGCCCATGTTTAAAAGCACAAAACTTACATATCCAAACTTCCCTAGGGGTCTTTGTAAAAAGACCGCTGGCAACTTTTGTAATTATCGCACTCGTTTTATCTAATATTTTTTCTATCTCAATTCCCATAAAACTTACCGGAACAAGGTTTGAACTCCTAACGTAATACAAAGCACAATATTCTACAACATTATACGGTAAATTAAACTTCTTACAAAAAGCCCATTGATATAACCCTAACTGCAAATCATCTTTCAATTTCTCCTGAGTATCTTCCCATTTGCCAGTTTTATAATCTAATATCCTATAATTAGCAGGCAAGTCAACTCGATCTATAAACCCATACAAAAAATCACCAGTAGGTAATTGTTCATTAAAATTTAACTCAATAGCAAATGGCAATTTCTTAATATTATTATGCCTATCCCAAAAATCAGAAACTATCCTTTGCCCTATTTTATAAAACTCCAACTCTTCTGCTTCATAATCATAACCAAGGAATTGCCATCTCGGAATATTATTTTTTATTGCTTTAGCAAAATCTTTTAAATAATCATCTGCAACCCAATGATCTTCATAATATTTTAATAGTTCTTCCTTTGAAGGAAATTTAAAATTACTAAAAGCAAATTCTGCACATTGATGAAAAGCACTTCCCCAAGTCAATGCTTTTGCATTACCCTCAGGAAATTCTTCTAATATATAACTGCAATAGAATTTATAAGGGCAATCTTGATAACTCTTTAATTTAGATACACTCCATCTTTTCAATTTAAACATATGCTATTTATTTCATCCATCTCAAAGATGCTAAATCCCATCCAATTTTTGGTTTCGGTTCATTAGTTTTCTTTTTGGGCTTCGTAAAACCAACCCTAACTCGATCTATCTTATAGCCATACTCTTTAAAATATTCAAACTCAATAGAACTTCTTGTAGTAGATGAACTATGTTTCAAGAAATCTTCAATCTTCAACGCATACATTACATTCCATGATTCCTTCCCCCTTTTCCCGATACTCCTAAAGTTTACAAGGAACACACCCACTCCTCCTTGAGAATAAACTAATTCCAAATTCTCAATTTGATGAGGCTGAATATTTTTATATGGCATGCTCTTTTCAGCCGTCTGTTTAGCCTCTATAGCAAAAAACCTACCATTAAACAACCAAAAATCGAAAAGACTCTCATCGCTTTTGGCAGCAAAGGCAAATCCACCCTTTTTACCAAAAGCGTGATAAGTCTTATCTCTTATCCTATCGCCTGTCAATACCTTACTCTTCCTGAAATAAGCAATAGAATGATCAAGTTCCAATTCAAACTTCTGCATAGATTATATTAATCCTTTTTCTTCTTATGCTGCTTCGGCATCACAACACATATATAATCTTCACTGTCCTTACCTTTGATCCTGAAGGGAATATTGGGATTTTCAATATCAATCTGAACAGCATCGCATGAGATATTCTTCAAAACTTGCAATGCATACGTAGTATCAACCCATAAAGCCCAATCTTCTTTGATCTCACCATATTCCGTTGTGAACGGAATTTCACCGACCTGCGTATTGGCTACATTCTTAGCGTTAACAATTGTAGCAAACCCTTGACCAAATCCTTCATTAGTCATTTTTATGGCGACATCATTAATCTGTGATCCATCGGGGCTACATGTATTTGCTGCATCGGCTATTTGGACCTTTCTCATTAGCTCTTTTCTGTCAAATGTGATACCAAGAACAAAGTTACTCGGAACAATTTTTTTGTAATTGATATACTTACCAGAAACCAAAAGTGAATCCATCAACAACCTACCAACACGAACATATACCCTGTCTTCCTTTATATTTATATCAATATTTTCATCACTGGAATATTCCCTGATTGCCTTAGCTATCTTCCCAAGTCCTTCCGATGGAATCAATATCGAAAAATTTGGCAGGTCTTGTGAAACATCATTTTTTAAATAAGCAAGTTTACAACCATCACAAGCAGCCATCTCAATTTTACCATCCTGTAAAATAAGATAAACAGAAGACATCTGTGGTTTAGCCGAAGAATAATCAGCAGCAGCAAACCTAACCTTAGTATCAGCATCGGTAATTAAACTCACTGGTATCTTGAACCATCCGGTATCATTATCATCGGTAGTAATGTTAACAAAATCATCTACCTTCATAGGTTTATAATCACCATTATCCCTGCCACACTGAATGGATATGTCACCATCAAGCTTAATGATAATATTTTCATCAATATAACAATCAACTAATTTATTGATAAGAACACCATCAATTAAAATCTCTCCGGGCTGTCTCACTTCAGCATCAATACATAAATCAATACTTGTATTACCATCGGTTGAGCTAAGAGCAATAGAGCCATTGCCTTCGGGAGAAGTAAACGCCCTCATTTTTAACCCTTTTGTCCATTCGTTAGTTCCGCCTGTTCCCTGGGCTATCTTTGCAATGCCAATACTTTCCTTCAATAATTCACGATTTACTGTTACATCCATAATACTCTTCCCTTTCTATGTTTGTTATAATTTGTTATTGCTCATCCGGTTCAATCGGCTCTGGTTGATCAAGTTGTTGCTGCTGCTCAGTAAAAGCCGTGACAGCTACTTCTGACCCACTACTTTGTCTGATAGCTTCCATATCAGCCTTAATCTTTTGAACAACCATTTCCCTTATTTCACTAACAACATCAGGTCTCCCACGCATCCCTTCAATAAAAGTCCCAATTCCTTGAGCCTTAAAAAGATTCTCTCCATCCGCATTTTTAAATCCAGGGCTTATATAACTCATCCATGCACCTGCTGCAGATATTATTCCTTCTTCTCTTGCTACAGCACAAACATCCGACACCCTATCAAATCCACTCGCATAAAAAATAACGAACTCCCCCTTTCCAAATGGTGGTCCAACCCTATTTTTAACAACATCAATATTAGCTCTATGCCCAATAATTGGACTATCATCACCACCCTGTTTAATTCTTGATCCCTGCTTAATAAAAACTTTAATTCTAACTGAAGCATAAAAAGGGAGTGCCATACCACCAGATGTCGTTTCTGGCGACCCGAACATAACCCCAACCTTCATTCTGATTTGATTAATAAATAATACGCAAGCCCTTGTTCGCCCTACAATAGCAGTCAATTTCCTTAATCCCTTTGACAAAACCCGTGCCTGCAATGCTACCTGTATTTTACCCATATCATTATCTAACTCTTCTTTCGGCACCATATTAGAAACACTATCAACCACTACAAGGTCAACAACATTAGTTTCTATCAGCTTAATTATGGCATCTATACAATCTTCAGCCGAAGCATCATCAACATATAACAATTTACTAACGTCTACCCCCAATAAATTAGCAAAAGTAGTATCAAATGCATTTTCAAGATCAAACCAAGCAACGACCCCTCCGTCTCGCTGTACCTGTGCCGCGGTCATTAATGCTAATGCCGATTTTCCCGATGCATGAGGGCCAAATAATTCTATTATTCTCCCCCGTGGTAAACCGAATGCCTTCACTGCCCTATCGACAGATAATATTCCAGTCGGAATAACTTCAACATTCTGGAGTACAGCTTTAGACAAATCCCTTATTTCTACTCCACAGTCTTTCCTGATAGATGCCATAGCAGCATCTAATATATCAGACTTCTGTTGCTGCTCTTCTTCCTTATCTTTTTCAATAGAATTTTTTGATTTTTTGGCCATAAATTATCCCTCACTTTGATGTAATTTACTTCCGATGTTTATAATATACCATCACAAGGAAAAAAGTAAAAAAAAAAGCACCAAAAAATGGTGCTTTTTCATCTATTGATATAAAGGGGATTTATTATGCGATCAATCTTTTCAACTCTGCAAAATCGTGCTTTGATCTTAATGCCTTGAAAACTCTTTTAATTGCCTGGCGAACGCCTTCTTTTGTCATTTTCTCTTCTTCTCCAACTTCATCGAGAGTCATTTCTTCACCGGTTTCCAATCCATATCTCTTCGTAATTAGTATTACATCCTTTTCTCTTGCTCCGGCAGCAAGAAAAGCATCTCTTATCTTATCATTAAAATCAATATTTTCAAAAAAGTAATCAGGTCTTGAATCTTCCCGATCAGCCACAAAATCAGCCGAATCAAGAGTATCAATTAATTCTACATTTACATTGTTATCATTAGGTTGTTTACTACTAAGGGAAACAACTGATAAAAATTTACGGGTTGCCTTTTTCTCTTTCTCTCCATTTTTACCTATGACTGTCTCCAACTTAAAAATATTAGGGACAATTTCCCTGGTAATCTTATTTCTAAGACGACGAACAACATTATTCAATAAAAATGTCGTTGGCTTACCCTTATTTACATTATAAAGATGTTTATAATCATAGGCAATGGAAATAAGTTCAGAAAACATATCTTCTGGATCCTGAAAAAATTCTTTTCCCAATCTTTTTGCCTGAGAATTCAAATACCCTAAATGCTCCTCAACCCTTAATTCATCTTCTTCTTTTTTATTGGATACATTATCTTTTGCTTTTGACTGCCCATTAATACTTGCTAATTTAACGGGAATGACATTCTTTTTCCCAACTAATTCATATTCCCCCATCTTAATACGAATAAAAGTAGGGTTTTTCTTACAGATATCGCCACGAATTACAGCCTCAACATTAACGTATTTTACGCCTTTCATGAGTTTCATAATAGCCTGATGAATATGTGCGATAGTCATGCCATTACGCCCAGACCTTAATACGTATATAACCAAGTCTTTGACGCTCTTCTTCACTGGGATTACCTCCTGTTTTAGAGTGTTAGTTTTTGCCTGTTAATATAAGTATAATACAAAAAAAGAATTTTGTCAACACTTTTCTTATGTTTGTACAAAATAAATTATAAACCACTATATATTGTGGTTTTTTAGTTTATTTCAGGAGTTGCTGTAGGCGCTGTTAAAAGACCGTATTTGCCTCGTTCAACACGTTGGAAATACTTACCACCAGTCTTAATATCTCTGTTTAAAACACCACGAACATGAGCCTCATGGACATTCTCTCGTTCTGACCGAACATTAGTATAAATATCCTTCAATAACATAGGCCCATTTACCTTCAATAACTCAATCATGAGCATTTTCACGCTTTTCTTAATAGGCACTGGATACCTCCTCAAATAAAACGATAATAATTTAAAATATAATTAATGGTATTTTAATGTCAACAAATTAATAATAAAGAAATTATTTTTTTATTCATAATTATATTATAAGTACAAATCCTCATTTTCAACGTCACAAATAGCATTATGTACTATTTCATCAACTATATTATCCGAATATACCTTTAAATACTTACATTCTATACACTCAAATTCCCATTCTTTATTACCATTAACCTGATCCCCTATCAAAATTCCACCATCACCATTGGGGCAAAATCCACCAAATCTGCCAACCCCTCCACCCAAATCTCCAACAAAATGATATGTCGGTACCCCTTTAAAACCAGACCTTACAAAGATTACACTCCCGTCAGCTAATATATAATACAATGCCTCTATCCCACCAAACTCATTTATCTGCTTATAAGAACGCTTAACTAAAAAATTGTCTTTTACATAAACTTGTCTTACCATTGTATTGTTTTCTTCTCTACACTTGATTTAACATTACTCATCTTTTTCTTGAATTCACCCAAATCATTTATCTTATTGGTCTGCTTAAAATTTACCACAACATCAACTCTTTTTGAATATTTCATCTGAAATTCACTTTCAGAAAGATTCTTATTCTCCGGTAAATTCCTTAATCTATAATAATCTAACCTATTCATTACTCTATTCCAATAAAAATTGAATTATTAACCTTAATGGGAGTTATATCAGCATCGGCCGGATACTCCAATTCTAACGGTAAAAAAGTCAATAAATCCAAAGACTCATAAGCTGCCACTTTCGCATCATATTTATCGTCATCATTAAACTTCTTTAATTTATTAACAATACCCTTAGGTAATTCTTTCATATCGGAAGCATATACACTATCCAAATCACCATATGTTTGAATAATCTTGAGTGCCCCTTTTTCTCCGATCCCTTTTACTCCGCTAATATTATCACTCGAATCACCCATAAGTGCTCTCACAAACTTCCATTGATTGGGCTCTATTCCATATTTTTCCTTAATATGATAAGCCTCTACCAGTCTTTTTAGCCTTGTATCATAAATAGAAACGGTATCCGATAAAAGCTGGTACATATCATGATCAGTAGATGCTATTGTAACTGCATAATTCTTCTTATTACACATATTCACTATTTCTGCAATAATATCGTCAGCTTCATATCCAGATTTAGCATATTGCTGTACTTGTCTCATTTCTAACGTATCACAAACATAACTCATCATATCATAAAAACCATCAGGCTTTTCAGGCCTTGTGCCTTTATAGTGGGGACATTTTTCTTTACGCTTATTTTCCTTTGAATCCCATACTACAAATAAAAACTCGATTTCATCTTCCTGTTGCTTATATGATTCACCTATTAACTCAAAAAATCTTATAGCTACATATTCAGCATCCCCCTTTGCTGAATAAAAAGAAATATTATAAAAATTATTGCCATCAATAACTAAAGCCCTTTTCATAATTCAGTCCCTCAATAAAAAAAGCCGGTCTATCAACCGGCAGTCTTCTCTAAAATTATATTATAAATAGTATCTGTTGCTTTAAGTTTTGCGTCTTTCAAGGTATCAAAACCAAGCCTAACTTCCTGTACAACATTATAAAAACTATCTCTTTGATCTCTATCTGATAAATCCCTATACTTTTTCCTTGCAAACTTCTGTTTTAATTTCCTTGCCTGAAACCTTATATCATTATCTTGAGTATGGTCTAAAATGGCATTTAATATTTTTAAAACTTCGTCCGCAAACATAGGTAATCCTTAAAACGAAAATAAAATAGATGCCAATTAAGGCATCTATTCCGGAAGCAATATTATATTCCAATAAATATAGTCAGTCCAAGTTTCATGTGGAATCTTAAAACCAATCTTATCAACCACATCAACAGGAGCAGCCTTATTCAATCGTGGTGCATAAGGCGGCCTCAATAAGCGAACCTTCGCCTTATGTAACAACAGTCCACCCTTCTTGGAATTACAAGAAATACAGGCAACAACTATGTTGTCCCATTCTGTCTTTCCACCTAAATACTGTGGTATAACATGATCGAAAGTAAAACTGGATATTCCCACTTTCTTACCACAATACATGCACCTACCATGATCCCGAATATATACGTTCTTCCTATTAAAAGGAAGAGTTTTAGTGTACTCCTTAGGTACATAGTCAGATGTAGAAAGCTCTATCACAGATGGCACAAACATAGCCGTACTTGGCGAATGAACCATTACATCATATTCAGCCAATACAAATGCCTCGTCATTAAACAACTGACCTATAGCATCATGCCAATGAATAACATTGATCGGTGTCTGTGACTTACTTAACACGAGCGTCTCCACGTTAACCTCCTACCTTATTACTTTACTATAATATAAAATTCATCGAAAGAAAGTATGTTCCAATCTGAAACAACTTATTTCATATTTAAACGTTTTAATTGTAACTAACTATCTATATGACATTTATACAGCAATATTACTGTTGGCACGCCACTTGCATTATATCATCAAAGAACACTAATAATAATCCAAAAGGAGATAACATGTACATATCCATTCAGTACCCAAATAAAATTTTTGCCGACCTTGCTGCCATATTTGATAACTTCTCGGCCGTATCAGATAACTATGACTTCAATCAGCCCAATGTTCCTGCAAAAGTAGTAAAAAATGAAAATAATGTAACAATTCTAATTAAAGCTCCAGGATTCAAAAAAGATGATATATCAATATCCATACAAAACGGGGCTGTAATTATCAAAGGAAAACGTGACAGCAAAGAAAAATGGCTTGAAGAAGAATTTGAAAAATCCTTTAAACTTCCGGAGAAAATAAAAGAAAATAAAATATCGGCTAAACTTGAAAATGGTATCCTGACAGTTACCCTACCATACGCCGAAGAGTCAAAGCCTATAGCAGTCGAAATTAAGTAAGACTATTCTTTCTTAATCCATTAACATCTATCTTACGTCGAGCCCAATGTTTATCGTTGGGCTTTACGTGTTCTGCCCTTACATATTTTGCGCAAGATGTAGTAAAATCATCGTAATGAAATCTCTCCTCGAGTCTCACAACATAACCTTCACAAGGGTCACCATCAATGTTATCTTTAAAAAAATTATGAACAGTAGAACTATTCCATATACCATCATAAATAACTGGGACTGTTTTCATTCCTAAATAATCGGCCCACGATTCAGTCGCAGCCCAATCTAAACAAACATTGTCCTCATCCCAAACTGAAAAAAGTAAAAAATAACTTTCCAGATTATGATAGTGGATACTATGCACAGCATACATATTCTCACCACATAATCGCCACCCCACAGGTATTTTCCGTTTTATCTGTGCATGGAAATTCTTAACCCAATTTCTCGAAGGGTGATTGTTACTATCAAGTGATCGAGCGTGAGTATGGTCAGTATACATACTCGTATTTTCACCATCCATCTTAACAGTAACTATAACTCTTTTATTCCAAAAATGATTGTCACTCCTTAATACCTTATCATCATCCGTAAAACCTTGAGACCAAGGCAAGTGATACATTCTCGGATGCTTAATGTACTCCATGATAACAACCTTTAATTTAAGTACCCCCGGCAGGACTCGAACCTGCGACCCCCTAATCCGTAATCAGGCGCTCTAATCCAACTGAGCTACGAGGGCATGTTTAGATAATCTGTTTTAACAACTCATGTAAATCATCTTCATCCCAGAAGCAAAACTGCCATTCATCTTTAAACTCAAGGGAAACACAAAAGCCTTTCCTTATTCTCTCAAATAAACTATCGAGAACTCTTGATTTTAGGATATAATTACGTAACGATGCATACACATCCAATGGAATCATTCCCAAAAAATCCCTTATCCTAATATATTTCTTTTCTGCTTCTAATATTTTTCTCATAATGTCATTTATTCTCCATGTTCACATAATAACCTTAAAGCCGGAGAAGAGATTCGAACTCCCGACCTACGCATTACGAATGCGTTGCTCTACCACTGAGCTACACCGGCATTTATGCTTTCCTTTTCCTTAATGCTACAACACCACCAAATATACCACCGCCACCAATAAGTGCACCGACAATAATCTCTATAACCTTCAGTAAAAATGCCCTATTGTCTACCGTAGATGTCTGTATACTCGCAGTTATACCGGTTAACTTCTCAACATTCATTTCAAGTTTAATAATTTTTGCTTCAAGTTCAGATTTCTCTTTATAATAATCTTTAACACTTATAAACATATTATTAGAAGATAAGTCAGGAAGTGGTACCAACGGCTCTCTTGTTGTACCGGTAAGATTCGGCAACGGCCTTAATCTTAACCCTTCTAACTTTGGTGTTACCGTTACCCCTTTTAATTCCTTCTTCTGGAATAAAGAATCAGGATGAGTAAGTTTCTGTTGTATAAAAAATCCTCTTACTTTCTGCTGCTGAATTCCCTGCATCTTATCTAATTCTTTGTCAACATTACCACCCATGCCAAATATAACAAAAACAGACAACGTAGTAAACAGAAACGTTTTATGCATTCCCACCTCCGTTTAAAATAAATATGGAGCCTACGGTGGGACTCAAACCCACGACCTTCGGATTACAAAGCCGATGCTCTATCAACTGAGCTACGCAGGCTTAAATGGTGACCAGAGGGGGACTTGAACCCCCACGCCTATAAATGGCAACGGATTTTCCTACCACACTTACTTTCATAAGCCAGCAATATTATACTGTTGTAGCCTGGACTATATCATCACCTTCGACTTAACGTTAAGGTGTGGAGTGCATAGTCTCTGAACCTTCTTCTTGGGATATATCCTTTAGAAACTCGGCTGCTGATTGCCCAATTTCCCATAATTTTATAACTTTCACACTCGCCGTTTCCAGCCATGTTGTAGTTATGGGAACTATAAGGGTATCCCAGCAATTCTCTCCATTCACAATACTTGATTTCTCAAGTATGGCTCTCTGTTCCCTGATAAAATGATGCAATCTAACATGGTTAGTTCTAGAAATAACTACTAAATTAGTTAATTTATTATTCTTTGGATTATCATCTAAATGGTGAACAACTTCATTAGTATTTAATTTCCTTTGCAATACTTCTTCGGCTATTCTCCTATGTAACCAACAATATCCTCCACCATGAGCAGGTTCATAAGGATTCAAAAATTTACCAGAACTATGAATATTTCTATAACATTCTAAACAATATTTCTGTTCCGGTCTATTTAACCTTATCTTCTTTTTACATAATCCACAAAAACCATACCCATAACGTTTTTTATTCTTATTTCCTCCTTTCTTATAATATTGTGCCATTCTTCTTTCTAGATAACAACCATGACAGTATCGCCTACCACTTTCACAAGGATTTTTCCTACACTTGATGCACATTTTTATCATAATAACAATATAACCAAAACATACATGCAGTATCAAGAAAAACTTGAAAGTCCGCAGCGTCTACCAATTCCGCCACCTGGCCATATATAAAAGCCCACAACGGGGATCGAACCCATGAACCTCATCCTTACCAAGGATGCGCTCTACCTACTGAGCTATGTGGGCGCATTAAACATACTGTTATTTCTGTCTATCTTATCTCTCTGCTCTCTTAACAATCTCAAAACATACCCATTCGCATTAACCTGAGGATTTGTCCTTACAAATGTATAATAATTCAAACCTAAATAATCATTAGCAAACTCACCAACAGCACCAGATCGACTTATACCTGCATCGCAATGTACCAAAAGAACATCATCTTCATTGCCCCTATTCGCACAATCTATAAATTTAACTACCTGCTCTGCCTGTATCTTGCTAAACATCCCTTTTGTATCATCTGCCGAAAAACCATAATCACTATCAGTAGAATCGTAAAAATTTAAAGATAAAAAATCCTTACAGCCTAATTCCTTTACCCTATTCGGTATCCCATTCTTTAAAAACTCCCCTCTACCATTGTCGGCATAAATAGAAATAAGATACCATGAATTATACGGAATATAATCATGAGCAACCATATTGGCTATTGCCATTCTATTAATAACTTTTATAAAATTTATCACTAAAATACCTATAACTACCCTTTATCCTTCTTCATTTTAGCGTTAACTTTGCCACCATTTTTATTAAATATCCCACAGTTACACTTGCTGCCAATCCCTTTACTACCATTTAAATAATGAATACAAATGGCTACCTTATCCTGCCCACAATTTTTACAAATATTCTTCGCCCCATTTTGGTTTCCTCCCATCGACTAAAATAATGGTAGCAGAGAAGGGACTTGAACCCTTACGCTCCGAAGAACACTGGATTTTGAGTCCAGCCCGTATACCAATTCCAGCACTCTGCCATTATATTTCGATTTCTTCACAAAAGAGCAATAAGTCAAATCTTTCTTTAACCACTTTCCTAATAATGCTACAATGGATACTACCAGGACAACTATCACTCAGTCCACTACACCCGATAAGACGACATACTTTTTTCAACTTTTCAATCATTTCTAATTTTTCTTTTTTATCAATTTCTACATGTTGAACCATTTTTCCTGACTCTCCGCTCTCCACAAATTATCCTGTGCTATCCTGATATATCTCTCTGATATATCATATCCGACATATTTTCTCTGATCTCTTACCGCGGCAACACAAGTAGTACCAATTCCAACAAATGGGTCTAATATCACATCATCTTTAAAACTATACAACCTGATTAATCTCTTCGGAATATCTTCAGGAAAAGGAGCAGGATGACCCGATTTTTTCGCTGACACTGTATCTATATTCCAAACACTTTTTGTCCACTCCATGAACTCATTTTTATCAATTGTTGTCTCGTTACTGTCATCATTCCTAATAAAAGTACCATTTGAAAAAACCAATATGTATTCATGAACATCCCTCAAACATGGTGCGCTCGCAGACATCCAACTTCCCCACGCCATTGATGTCCCTGCACTAGCCCCCTTATTCCATATAATCTCACCATGCATAAAAAATCCCAAATCTATCATATCTTCAATAATATATCTATGCAAAGGAATATATGGCTTCCTGCCTATATTGGCGATATTAATACATACCCTACCACCTGGAATCAATACTCGCTTTGTTTCTCTCCATACCCCTTTTAACATCTCTCTATATTCAGATAAACTAAGATCCTTGTCATAATCCTTTGAAACGTTATACGGTGGAGATGTAATCATTAAATGAACACTACTATCAGGCAACTGATTCATCACATTACTTGACTGACAAAAAATATGATTTATATAATCATTCGAAATTTTATTTATAGTAATTGGTTCATGAACTCCTTTATTATATCCTGTTTCCTTAAAAATTTCTTGAGAATAGAACTGTTCAGAGTCATGACTAAATCTTCCTGACACACCAAAAGAACTATGTTGCGTTCTCTTTTTCATATTAGCCATTTCTTTTTCTCTCCTCGAGTCTCAGATAAACAGCATCCGTTACTTCTCGACTAGGCTTCCCTGACTCATCACAATCAAGGCAAACTATATCTGTTTTATTCCCATTCTTCAATCTTCTAACTTTACGTGTCCCAATTCTGCAGTATAACCCTACAGGATTATCTCTCAAATAACAGCAATCGTTAGCAATATTTACAAACTTTTTCTTCTTTTTACTGCTGTAGGAAGTGGTAACCTTTTTATCTTCCCCTTTTCTGACATCGCTCTCAATATTCTTTGCCTTAATTCTCTTATCCTTGTTGTTATCAGATTTTTTGGAACTATTTTTCTTTCGCTTGGGCGTTTCATCATAAATCCCCTCAAACGTGGGTTGTTCAAGCATCCGAAACCTCGTTAATAGTAATGGGACAAGAGGGGCTCGAACCCTCACGCCATTAAGACACATGCTCCTAAGGCATGCGCGTATCCCAATTCCGCCATCGTCCCTTATACTTTACTTTTTTATAAAATAAACTGTGGATAATTTTCATGGCAGGCCCGGAGGGACTCGAACCCCCATTGAAGACTATGCTTCACGGTTTTGGAGACCGCTGCATTACCAATTATGCTACAGACCTGTTATTTTTTTATATATCGGTAAGGATAACCGATTTTCAACACCTCAATTAGATGCATCCAATCATATCCTATCTCATCTAATTTTACCTGCGCTTCTTCTTCCGTATCGAAATAACCATACTTTTCTTCACATACATCAACAAATAAGTGCGTCCAATATTCAGAGCAAATTAAAAATTTACCTATTAAACTATCATCATTCAATTTCTCAATCTCTGAGCTTCTTCCACCCATTCCTATTCTTTATCCTCCGGAAAAACCATCTTCCCCAATAATACTTTTGTCATCGACTCTTCAAGTTCATCATTTGATAAACTAATTTTTTTATCATCACACTCAAAAAATTCGT
>Ga0307377_10000258_pt1 | contig 73624 bp, 122 predicted proteins | sample TR3MG_FD_202535 | JGI IMG/M metagenome (GOLD analysis project Ga0307377, IMG submission 202535) | Soil microbial communities from Risofladan, Vaasa, Finland - TR-3 | ecosystem: Environmental > Terrestrial > Soil > Coastal area > Acid sulfate soil | place: Finland: Risofladan, Vaasa | collected...
GACTTCCACATTGCGTCGAACCGCACAACATCCTGTTCGTCCCAAACGAAGTTGAGATCCTCTAGTGCGGTGTATATCTTGCGCCGACTCTCAGACAGATACCGCGACTGGATCTGCTGCTCTGCATGGGTCAACTGTTGCAAATCATGGGATAGGTTCACTCAGAGCACCCATTTCAACAACGCACAGAGTCCGATGAAGATCGCCAGCACAACACCAGACCACACTACTGCTGCGTAGAGCGGGTTTCCATCCTCACCGGAGCCGTCTAATCTCATCCGGTTTCACCACCTTCAGCGAGATTCCGTAACGTTTCTCAAACAGTCTCAACCGAAGTGAGAAGTCACGCGCCGCATGCCCCTTGACATCCACGACTTCGACATGACCATCTGGATATGTGACCTCGAAGTCTGCGGTATACTTGATCGCCTGCCGTGCTTTACCGTCTGCGTTGCGGTACTTCTCTTGAAGCAGGTACTCTGGTTGTAGTCGAAAGTCTGCAATCTCTCCTGCCTGCTTCCGTGCAAGGAGTTCCAGGTAGTAGTTTCTTTCGGCTTGACTGGCGAAGGTGATACCGTTGAATGTGGTCTTACGTGCGCCGTATTTGTTCGGTTTAGGCGGCTTGGGCGGTGGCGGAGTGTTGATGATGTCCTGAACCAACCGTCCCTCTTTGGTCCACGACCGCACCAGTGATTGTCTGCTCATACCTCCAGTACCTCTAAGGCCGCATCCAACTCACGTTCGCAATCAACTTCCACCACGGTGCCTCGATACATCTGGAAGTTTTTGACCGCTTCCACAACTCTCTCTAACATCGCCATTCGTTTTTTTGAGTCGTGCAATTGTTGTGCCAGTTCAACCTGTTCACGCATGAGATGCAAACATTCTGCGTTTAGCTCTTTGCGCGGCATGGCCTTAATCTTGTCGGTGTCACGTTGAGTGATTGTCAAGATTGATTCACTCACTTCTCCATCGCCTCCAATGCGTCGTATTTGTTGGTCATACCTCATCACCCCATGCATCCCATCCATCCACACGCTGTCTTGCGAACAATTCAATCCGTGGTATGTCACCCATTAGTTGCACAATCCGGTCTCTTATCTCATCCGGCTTGCGACTGTGCTCTCGTCGCTCGCTGATAATCACAGAGCGCACGGCAGCGGAAATTCGTTTCGGCTTGCCCCTGGTAGCCAACAAACAAGGCTCTGCGTTCGCTCGCGTCCAGTTCCCCATGCCAAGTGACAATTTCCCGTTCTTCGCTATCTTGGCCCACGTGAACGCGACGGTTTTGTAAGTGAACCCCCATGCGTTCAGTACCTCAAATGCTTCTGACAACATCGGATAGGTCGCCCACATAAACAGCGCACAGTCATCGGCGGCTATCGACCGCATCGGCAATCCCTTTATGTCATCCAGCGACATGACCGAATATTTGAAACCTGCACCGCGTTCTCCCGCTGTGGCCTTGTCGCGATAAGACCACGGTGGATCGGCGTAAATGACGGTATACTGCTTATCCGGAAACGGAATCATCATAGGCCCGCAGATCCTTTCCAGTCACATCGCGAATGGACATGGCACAGTAGCCGTCTGCAAGCCATGGACCGCCACGCAGAATATGCGTTACCTTGCGAGTGCAAAAACTACCGGTGTACTCACCAGTGTTTGGATCCCATTCCCGAAGCAGGAGAATATCACCGACCTCAAATCCCCGGTCATCCTTGCGAAGTTCTACTCTCTTTCTGTCGTCATAAAGGTCTTGGAAGAACTCCGGCCAAACCTTCAGTTCATGTCGTCTCACTTCTCCATCGCCTCCAATTCCGCGAGTGCATTGTCTAATTTTTTTCGCATAAAAAACTCACTTGAGGTTTCGTTGATTGGTCGATCAAGCGATTCCTTGCGATAATATTTCGCGTAATTTGCTACCCGTTCCAACGCCGCTATCCGCTTGGCTGTGGCTTCTCCTGCTGCGGAGGATTCAAGCGCAGAGGACGCCTTATCAAACGCTTCCCGCTCAACGTCAGCAAACTGTTCCTCGTACATCTCCCAGTGTTCTAGTGCAATCTGGAAGTGCTCTCGCATCTCCACCAGTGCGGCTTGTTGCTCGGAAATCTTGCGATCTCTGTCCTCGATGATGGCTCGATACCACTCTATTTTCTGTTGCTCAGTCATGATTCATCGACTCCCTCTCCGCTAATCTCGCGACACGGTCCAACGTGCCAAGGTGCTGTACCTCTCGTAGCTCACCGTCTCTGCCGTGTTTGTAGGCTACGCACAGATAGCGACCCGGTTCAACCTCGCGCACCGTTGCAGGGTCCACGTAGTACGCGGTGTCCGAGTGGTAGACGCATATGCAGGTGTCAGTCATGATTCATACCTCCAGTTCTAGCGCCAGCTGCACCGGCTCACTTATCGCACTGTCCAGCTCCTCAAATGCCCATATCATTGCCGCTACCTCAGCCAACGCACCGTGTTCCTCAGCCTCTGCGTTTAGCCACTCCATGCGGTCTGTGAAGTACAGGTGCAGAAAGTGTAGGTCATCCGCTCCCTTCGCCCGCACGGCCTCGCGCGCCAACGTCAGAGCCTCGTCTAGGCGGTGTATCTCAGCTTGCGCGACCGCGTTGTCCTCCATCACTTACCACCCCTCAACAGAATCCGTACTTGCACCTGCTGTACACCGAGTTTCACGGCCTTGGCAGCATCCCAGACAAAGACGTCGATGTGCTTGCCCTTGATCGCGCCACCTGTGTCAAGCGCCTGTAACACCTGCGTCTGCCCATCCGCAAACTTGACCTCAATCACGCTGCCGAGTGGTATCTGCTTTGGATCGACAGCACACGTCCAGCCTTGATGCACGGTCTTACCGCTGTACGTCACCAGTCCGTCACCTTCGCCGCCTGTCGGTGCGTAAAACGTCGCCTTGAACGCCTGCCATGGCCCGGGTGACATCTGCAGGAGTCCGATGTGCCTGCTGGCTTTGATCTCCGTCCGTTGCATCGCCACCAGACTCTGTAGGTTCTGCACCTGTGCCTTTGCGGCCAATGACTGATACTGTGCCGCCTGTGCCCGCTGTGACAGCGCCAGAGCCTGCGTGTGAGCCTGCGTAAACTCATATGACAAGTAGAGTACCGACGCAATCAGTGCAGAGGCGAGAAGACCCAGTGTGTGCGTCCTGTGTGCGTTCATGGTCACACCTCCACCAGGCTGTAGTTCAGTTCGATGCCTGCCGCCCGTTCCTCCGGTGTCAATCCCATTAGCACCCGATGTCCTTCCGACCGCTCGTGAATCCTGCGCCCAATTGCTTCGTCGATGGCGAATATCTCTTGTGTTGTTCTCTCACTGCATACCATCATTGGCAGGCAATTTTGGTAGCGATAGTTGACGACACCGAACAGTTGCTCGAGCATGAAATCCGTTGGCTTCTGTCGTCCTTTGTAGAGGTCGTCGATGTACAGAACCTCCACATGTTTCATGGCTTCCGTGCGTTTTTGCAGATCGTCGAGCTTGTCCTTCAAATCGTTAAACCCTTCAACCCACGGGAAGTATTGCACCGCGACACCCTTACGCATTAAACCGTTTGCAATCGCCATGAGCAGATGCGTCTTTCCACTCCCTGGAGGTCCATAGAGCACAATGCTGTTTGCTCGAGTGCTGCGTATCTCGTCAAATCGGTTGTAGTAGTCAAGTGACGTGTCTCGAGCCTGCTTTGCACATTGGGGCCGGCTGTCTGTGATGAATCCACGAAAGCCAACGCTGCGAAACTGGTCTGTGATGTGGCTCGACCTGAACAGCCGCTCAATACGCTTACGCTCCACGCAGGTACATTGACGGAATGTGTGTTCGCGCTTCTGATGGTTCTCATCCCACAACCTCGAGTCGCCCATTGCAATTTCCTCTCGAGTCTCAGCAAGAACGATGACAACGCCCTGGTCACGACACTTCGCGCACTCGTACTCAGTAGGTTCCGGGTTGCGTTGGGATTCCTTTGCGTGTTCCTTGGCTATTGCTTCGACTTGTTCCACTGCGGACTTTATATTCACGCTTTACACCTCCTGCAGCTGCTTCCACACCAGCTCGCTCAGCTTCTGATTTTTGGAGTGCTTGCAAGTCATAGATGCCTTCCTCCACAAGATTTCTCAGGGTTCCGATTGCATAATTAAGTGACTTCCCATTGATTCGTGCCTTGCGCATAACCGTCTTGACCAACTCGAGATCCGAGCCGTGATCAACGTACTGCGCAAGTTCGAGAATTTGAGTCGTATTTGCGGGTTTCCCCCACAACAGTTCATAAGTGTCGTCAATTTCTTTTTCCGTCGTGCGCGTGCCACTACTACGACTACTGTCTTGTTTAGTTTCTTTTTCTTTAACTAATGTGCTCATACCGTGACTCGCACCGTGACTCATGTGGTGTCCGTCCGGTGACTCATGCTGTGACTCAAATTTAACGATCAGGTATTTACCCGCTTGATTTGCCTTGCCTGATTTCTCGTACTGGATGCGGCACTTCTGAACCAAAAAGTTACGGCATCGGTCCAATTGCTGACGTGACAATCCGGTCTTGACTTGAAGCGTTAGATTGGAAACGGTGAATTCCTCGCTCCATCCCGTCCTGTTGTTTATGGCCATGAGTGTGTACCATAAGGCAACGACGCCTGTTGAACATGGATTCGACTCCAACCAATCGAAAAACGCATTAAGCTCCCGAAGATAGTTCATGGCATCACCTATTCGTCGTCGTCTTCAAAGCGTTCTGGAAAGAGCGCCATCATTACGTCGGAGTAAATATCCAGATTCCCTTTCACAATTTCCGAACCGGAATATCTAAGAACCTTGTACCCTTTGGCCTGCAGAAACCTATCCCGCTGTTTATCTGCCGCAACCTTGTCTTTGGTTTTCTCGTGGAAGTCGTGCCCATCACATTCGATGACAAGTTTTCTCGTGGCGTTATAGAAGACCATGAAATCAACTCGATATTTTCCGATGCTGTACTGTGGGAAAACATCGAGTGCAATCTCTGGCTCGGCAACCACACTCCCAAACTTCACTTGCATGAGGCGGAGATACATCATGTGTTCAATTGGTGTTAAATTCAACGCATTGGCCCGACCAATGGAGCGTGAGGCAATCTCTCCAGTTAGGCGAATAACCTGTCGTACATAGTCAAATTGCTGTCGTTCAACCTCTCCGGTTAATGCCATTTCGTGAAAGTCATCGCCTAAAACGTCGTTGATTCGCTCAATCAGTTTGTGGATGTCGGGCATTTTCGTGAGCCTCCTTGTCATACTGCTTGTACAAAATGCTTTTACGGTTTGTTCGCGAACACATCATCAGGTGCCATGCATCCTCTGTACTCGCTCACGGTGCTGTTACGCTCACGTCCGCTAAGTCACCTATATATCGCAGTGTTCCGGCCAAATGTTGAATAACTTCCTGCGCGTACTGGTCAATACCGTGCGAGTCCATCCATTCTTTCCGTTGCTCTGTCGTGCAATCCGATAGGCATTTGCTTCCCCATGAGCCGTCGACCTCTTGTACTCGGATATAGATGCCGTCTAAGTTGCGTTTCATCCAAATCCCCTCCCGCGAGCCAGAATGTGTTACGCCATACTCAAGAGTTACAAGCGAGCAACCCTACGGAATCAGTTACTCGGCACTTCAATCACTTGCCCTGGATATATCACTGCTGAGACTAACCCGTTTACCCTCTCTATCTCCGTGTATACCGCGTCTGTACGGTCTCCCGGATCTGCCTTGGTAGCTATGACCCAGAGCGTGTCTCCGGCTACTACGGTGTACTTGTGCCATGCCTTGATATGTACACTCTCTGAGTTGATGGCTGACATGGCGGCGTTCATGAGAAGCAGGAGACCAACGAGTAACCCAATCGACCGTGCGGCCCTTCCTGTGACAGAGGAGCCGGAGCCCCTCCGCTTATTCGTTGTCGCCATCATCCTGGTCCGGTTCCAATGTTGCCCCGCTCTCAGATGCCGCTGTAGCTGTTTGTGCATCGTCCTGCACTTCGTACCCTTCTGGAGCCAGCGTGACTGTGTTACCGTCCTCCAGAGCTTGCACAGTGTGGTCATCATCGGCAAACGCCTTTTGCATTTCGACGGACAAGATGCCCCAACGTGATAGCATGTTTCGCAGTACAGTTTTCATCGCCATCGCGTCAAAGTCTTCACGCCATACCTTGCCGTTCGGCTGCTTGCTGAATCGGTTCTTGTGAGCCTCAACTTGCTCGGCTGTCCAATACACAGTCTTGTGGAATCCGTTCACCAATTCGAAGTACGCGGCATATCCGACCACCTTGTCGGACGTAGCGCAATCCTGGTCAAACTCGAGTTCTTCGGTCAGGCGGTTGAACTTTATCAACTCACCCTCGTAGACAGAAATCACATTGATTGAGCGGTACTGACCTGTGCGCAACGCCAATTGGATGTACCCTTTGTAGCCAAGTTGGAACTGCGCCCGCAGAGTCTGTGTCTTGTTGTCTTTGTACGCAATCACCCACGCATAGCCGAGGTTCTTGTCGATTGGCAGGTTGAGTGTCGCGGCAACCATCGCTGACCCAATGACCGTCATTGGCTCCGCCTGCTGCAGATACGGATCTCCGTTGACCAGGTTGATGATGCTTGACATGAATTGCGGTGCGCGGTCTTTCATCACGTCCTCAAACCGTTTCTTCATCGCCGGTGCATCGAGCAGTTGTTTGATGGTGTTCCCGACCGTGTTCTGGTTCTGGTGGTTACGGTTCTGAATTTGGTTTTTGACGCTTTGATTGGTGCCCATGTCAACGGACCTCCTTAATATCAAATCGGCGTGATGTGCTTGGCTTGGCGTATTGCTCAGACATTTCTGGGTGTTCTGACTGAAATGTCTTGGTGTCGAATCGGTAGCTCGTGATAGTCTTCCAGTTCACCTGATACGCACCAACGAACCCCGTTTCGGCATCTTGCAGTTCTGCTTTGATTTGGTTCTCAATGGTCTTCTCTTGCGTTTCCAGAGCCTTGATTTGTGTTTTGACGGACAGTAGTTGCTCAATCTGATCCCGGTAGGATGGTGCCAGATTCACGCTCTTGCCTGTTTCACCTTTGGCATACCGTTCTTTCACAAATCGTTCTGCGGCACTGGACCCATCCAGTACAGGAGGTTGGTTGCCAAGTACGTGAAACTCCCAAAAATGTTTCTCGGCTTCGATGATGATGTTGATTAACTCGTCGTCGCGTTCTATCTCCTTGTACCGGAACTGGTTGCCGCCAATCAGGACTGCAATGTATGCCTTCTGTGCGCCCGTCACCGCCATGTAGTGTTGCGGTTGGATGATATAAGCGTCTGGTATCTCGTCGTCCTTCCATTCACCCTGTAACCATGCAGATGTCGTCTTGCACTCCAGGATGGCGTTCTCGGCAACGACCATGCGATCTACGTTGGCAACCATCCACGGATACTCGGAATGTTGCAGAATCGCGTTACGGCGACGGACCTTTTTCCCTGTGCGAACCGTGAACTCGTCAGCCACTAGGTCTTCCAGTTTGGTTCCCCAGTAGGCCGCTTCGCTTGATGTTTCCTCAATGTTGATCTGGCCTGTTTTCTCCAGCCAGAGTTCAAACGGCGTTTTCCACTTGCTGAGTCCGAGGATGACCGGGGCGTCACTACCACCGACACCTTTACGACGCGCTTCCAGCCACTGTGTGCGATTCATGTCGTTGGTGGATGTCAGGACCATGCTCATTCTCCATACCTCCGCCCATTACTGAATGGAACGTCACGTCCGACGACTCCGAGAATTGGCTTGTGTTTCTCGTATCTATCCATTTTGATGATGAATTTCTGCGCCTGATCTTTGGTCATGTTGCTTAAATCCCCAGTGGGGAAGTGTTTCTTAAAGTGCTCCTCAACAAATTCCCTGCCGCGATAGTCGATAAGTCGTTGTATACGACCTAATTGCTTTTCGGTTGGTACCATGCTCACTCTGAGTCACCACCTTGTAGGGCTTCATCAATAGCCATGATGTCGCTCTCTAGGTGATACCTCACGTAGTGGGAAATCCCGTAGAGACTCACGGCTGATTCGCTTAAATCAGTGTGTCTGCGGATTCTCACCAGAGCGGTGATACCGGCTTTGATACCTTCATCAATCAGGTTGTGGTCTTCTTCTGCATAATCCTCGATGTAATCAGAGAAGGATTCCAGGACGTCCACCGAACCTTTGTAATGACAGATACGGTTCATATCGGACAAGTCTTCCAACCGTTCCATCACAGCTTGCAACCGTGCGTACAAGTCTTTCATCACAATCCCTCCCTACAATCGCTGCACACGTATCTGTCGCGGTCAGGCCATGTACCATCTATCCGCTTGATGTCGTCCATGTGGTGATACTCCTCACACTTGTCACACAGGGTGTAGTCACTCAGGCAAGCGTCACAGACCCATGTGAGACTTCCGCTGTGACGGACCTTGTTACCCATGTAGTCCCATGTGTCGAACAGTTCGCCGCAACCCGGACACGTGAATGACACCTTGACTGGTGTGTAGGTAGTCATTCGATATCCACCCCCACAGCCTTGAGCGCGGCTAGACAGATTGCTTCGGGTGCTGTTGTCGCCACCGAATATGCAACAACGTTATTTCGTCGCTGGACATCAACTAGGTAAAAGTCGGGATGAGTGTCGATGTCAAGATACAGACCACGTGCCGACAGTTCTTCGACGACTTCCCATGCCGCACTGATGTCGGTGGAAGGTTGAAACCTTTTGAATGATGATTCCTTCCAAGTCCGAATCGTCAGTCCGTCTGCGAAGTAGTCCCATCCATGGTCCTTACGCCAACCCATCACTTTCAAGGCAACAAGTTCATCCCGTTCCCTTGCAGATAGTTCCGACCACTTGATGGTCTCTGTAGTCACCTTGATTCCCCCTTTCGTGGTATACTTCTGGTGAATGTTTACCTTGCAGCTCTCTCAGTGGTCCAACACTGCAGAGAGCTTTTTTACTTGTGCGTCCAGCTTCCGTTGTATCGGACCGAATGTGTCTGCGGCTCGATGGCTCATGTCTGACCATCCTGAGTACAGACCACGTAGATGCTCGGCTTGCTCTGCGGTGTCCGAAACCTCGCCGGCCTTTACGCGGTAGCCATGTACCCGGCTCTCGAACAGAGTTACAGTTGCCTGCATTTCGCCGAGCAACGTCTGCATGATCTCCAGTGCCTCCTGAATTTGTTGGTTACGAGTAGGAGACAGCAGACGGTGTGACGCGATGGTCAGTTCATCCGGCGAGAAGATTTCAATTGGTTGCATCACTCTTCACTCCCTTCCGTGGGTTGTTGGAGAACTCGGCTCAACTTAACCGCGATCCAGTCTTCATAGCCCAAGTCGTTCCCGAGTGCTAACTGTTCATTTTGCCAAGTAAGGTATTCTTCACCATCTTGACGAGCCACATCCAGAATTCCTTCCCGCAACCGTTGGTTCGTTTCATCTGCTCCATCCAACTCTTTCATCAGATATTCAATGTCAATCAACGCATGTGCGCTTGAGTAACTCAGCCGATTTGCGTGTCTTTTGACAATCTCCAACCGTTCGCGTATCTCATCTTTGCGCGTCATCACTCGTTACCTCCTTGTAGGGTTTCGTACCACCTCTCGATCTGTTCTGGCGTGTAGCCATAATGTCTGTTGGCTAACATTTCCCCCAACGCTTCCCGCAACTGTTCAATCTTTTCGGTCAACAGTAGATTCTCTTTGAGCAGACGGGCGTTATCTTCAGCTAGTTTGCTGTGAGACCACATGCCTGTCGGTATCTCGTCCTCGCGTGTCATCACTCGTTACCTCCTTGTAGGGCTTGCTCGGCCTGTTCCATGTACCAATGCGGATCATCGTGGTCTGTATTGGCCATCCCTTCCAACGCTTCCCGCAACCGTTCCACTTCAGCGACTAATGCAGGGATGTCTTCACGGGCAGCGGCGATGAATTCAAAATCAAAATATCTGTCTTCATCTTCCAGAGCCTTAGCTATCGTTGTTGTTAACGGAAATGACCCGCCATCATTCCGACACCAGATATCCATATCATCGGCGTCAAAGTGCCACGGACCCGGTGTTGCCTTTTCCGCTCGTTCCCGAATCGCTTGCAGTTCCTCTGCATCCATTCCTTGCTTCCCCCTTTTGTGCAAAACCTGCACATTTTGCTGTACATCTGCACGGCACGTGCAATCGAAGGATGTTACCTTAGGCATAGAGCAACGGTCCGACACGTTGACGACTGACATACCAGTCATGCGCCGCCCTTAGTTGGTCAATCAACATGTCGATCAACCGGAGGCCGCCGCAGACATCAATGATGGTTAGCAGCAGTTCATCCGGTACATTCGCGCCATTTTCCAAGCGCGATATGACCGACCGATCCACGCCGATTGACTGGGCCAAACTCTCTTGAGTGTGACCGGAGCCTGCGCGAATCAACGCTTCCACCAAGTTCTTACCTCGCAGTACGCCTCGTTTCATGTGCTTCACCTCCTCACAATGGTTTGTCCAAATATCCCTCGGAGCGGTGTAAAATCCGCTCCCATCCCCTCCACTTAGAAAGGATGACCCTCCCCTATGCAGACACTCTCTGTACGCGCTCAATCGATTCTCGACTTACTGGCAGATGTGATGCGTGACCTGGCTTTTGAACTTCGCAACGACTACGACGAGGTGGATATCAAGCTGTCGATCTCTGCTGAGTAGACTTCTGACGCTCTGCACGAAGTGCGGCTTCGACACAGATTTTTGCGACGATGCGTTCGGACTCCGGGCGAAGTTTGACCTGTTCTACCGCCAACTCCATCACCTCCTCGTTTATGGATATGCGAATTCTGGTTGTCTCAATGGTCCGAAGCGCTGTTCTCCGCGACTAAGTCCGTAAAGGGAATGCCCAAGGTATTCGCGAGTTTCACAACGATGCCAACGCCTGGATTCTTGGTAACGCCTGTCTCGATGTCACTGATCACGGATTGTGCAACGCCTGACCGTTCCGCTAACTCTGTTTGCGAGTACCCGCTTTTATGCCTGAACTCGCGAAGTCGAATCATCGTTCGAGTCACCGCCCTTTCTGTAACCATATTACCGTATCTCCGATACATTAGTCAACGGATATCCGATACATTGGTTAAATTTCTGTAGGTTCCCCATGCTAAACTGATTTCGAATACATCGGAAACCCGATAGGTGGAAAATTCATGGATGTTAGACAACGTATTATCGACCTACGAACCGAAACTGGAATTTCTACGAACCGGCTTGCAAAGTTGGCCTCCATCGGGCAATCAACGTTGAGCGATATTGAGGCCGGTAATGTCAAACCAAGCATTGATTCGCTCGAAAAGATTTGCCTGGCGCTTGGAATCTCGATGGCCGATTTTTTTGAAGATGGTGTCGATGAATTCTCAATCGATGTCCGCCGTCTTCTTCAGACCATCCAGTCCCTCACTCCCACTCAGCGAGAACTCTTGGACAAGTTCCTGAGAGAAATGAAAGGAGATGCCCGTTGACGCTAAACAATGAATACACAATGGTAGAAGCGTTCAGTGGTAATAAGTTCCCAGTCCGGTATGGGTTGAATATCGGCGCAGGGTTGATTGAATTGCCCGACCATTTATTGATGTGTATCCACGTGGAACATTCTTCCATTGCGTTCCTTGACCGAGATACAAACGGAATCTACGACATCGCTGCTATAGTGGATATTGACCGAGAAGCAGATAATGTCCGTCTGCGTCTAGGCTCTCCCGGTATTGCATTAATTCGCGTGGATAGCGGAAGTGAAATTACGAACCAGTTTGACAGCATCAAATATGTTGACTTTCTGGTTCGCGCGGCCAAACAGCATCTTTGAATCGCGGGTCGAATCTAATGTTAAGATTCATCCCAAGTTCCTTAACTCGCGTTGTAGACGTAAGTACGATTCCGCACCGCGGACAACACATATACACACGCGGCCAAAGTGCTCCACAACTCGTGCATATCGAGCCAGCCTGGATCTCCGTGTCGTTCATACTGTCACCTCCTCTGGCGTAGCGCCCCGAATCTCCGTTCCTGCGTCCGGACTGAAAGGCATCAATTCCCGACGCGCATTGATTGCGACCTGTTCGGCTATCCGGATGTCATCGTAAAATCCCAGCCTATATCTCACTTTGTTAACCTGCATTTGAACTTCCCACTTTTGAGTTGCTTTGCTCCAACTCACACCGCGTATTCCTGTTCTGCTGTCAATGTGAGAACGGCTGATGTTTTGCAGATTTTCGGATTGAGTGACTATACGCAAATTTGACCTACGGTTGTTTAATGGATTGTGGTCAATGTGGTCGACTATCCACCCTTTTTCCGCGCCAGTAATTAAACGGTGCAGATAAAAGCTTGTTCGTCCATATTTTCCTGGCGTATTTGCCTTAACGTAGATTCGATTCGACCTTTCCTCCCGCGCAGGTCCCGCAAACCATCTGGTGCTGATCGAACTCGCCAATTTCAAATCGGAAACGTCAATCAATGTCTCCAAACTTGGCGCACTCCTACGCTTGAGGAAAATAACTGCCACGTCTCCACGAACCTCAAAGTCATTTCGCAACTGCCTCCACCTCACTTCCAATCACAAGTCTTAGCGGGCCAAATCGTTGCTCTTGAAGCCGGATGGCTTTCTGCAGATTCTCTTCACTCGCGTGTGCCCAATCGTGGCACTTCCAGCAGATCCACATCAGGTTCCGTTCGTCGTGAACGTGTGTGAGTGTGTACCACTCCGGGTGAACCCGATACCTGCCTCTAGGGACTGTATGATGCACTTGGTCTCCACGTCCGCCACAGACTCGACAGTAAACATCGCGCTCCGCGATGTACTCGCGTAACTCTTTGGTGTAATCGCTGTCCTTGCGCTTCGTGTGTCGTTTATTCGGTCTTGCGTATTGATTTTTCAAAGGACCAGACCGCTGTAGTTCTGTCTTGCGCTTGAGCGGCGACCGCTTCATCGAACGCTCAACACCCGCATGGAACCCATGTTCACTTCCTTGGCAATCGTTCGATAAATCTCTTTGAGTCGCGGGTCATTGTCGATTACGTCCATGCGGTTGGTTTTGCTGACCTGCGTTTTTGCTGCCCCTGCATCCTCCATGCGCTTCTTGAGGTTTCGGAGGCGAGCGTCAAGGTCACAATGTGCGCGTTCTTCCAGCAACCGATAACTGCGAGTGCGCATATCTTGGTAATCCACCTGGGACCGATACGCCGCGCTTGTGATAAGTCCATTCACTTGCCTGCGCCAATCCTCATCACGTTGGAGGAATGTGTCCTGCATAACCTCGACAGCTTCCGTGACCTGTTCCAGTTTCTGTGTTGCCTCCGCTAATTGGAGTTGTGTCTTAGCAACTGACTCGAACATCAGGTGAAACATTTGCATCTGTGGATCTAACTTCGCAATGTCGATTCCATCGGTAGCTTTGACGATGTAGTAGCCATCGACCAAGGCTTCATATGCCGACCATGCTTGATCCGTGTTGAGTGACTTCGCATGCATCCAAGCGCCTTTTTCACTCCAGAGATACAGACTGTTGACGTTCGGAGCAATTCCGCAATTTGCGTATTCGCGTTTGAAATCTTTGAGTTCGTCGCCTTCCAGCAGGTAAAAATGTTTAGGTGCTGTGTACCTGGCAACGTTGCGGATGAAGTTTTCAGAAATGCGTCTTACATCACTTCCAAAGGACTCGGCCAACTGCGCCGTGGTCAGGACTCGTTGCCCGCCATGCTCAATCACCATTAACTCGTTCACTGTTTCAACCCCCTCCATTGGTAAATGTTTTGAATTGTCAAGGTGCAGATGGTGACTTACGCTTAAGTGCCACAAACAGCTTTTTATGCCGAACTTGATTGACCATGTTCATCATGGATGACAACATCGTCAAAAAAAATGTCGTTCACAGGCGTGTTGTAATGCTTCGCGATTGCCAGCATTAGCGAACCGTTTGGGTTAACGCGTTCCTTCTCGATTTGGATAATTGCTTGGCGCGAAGCACAAACTGCATCGGCTAACTGTTGTTGGCTCTCGTCATGGTCTCTTCTGATTTTGCGAACACAATTCTTCAAAGGGTCTCCCCCTTTCTCCGTGTCATCCTTGGGTTACAAGTACAGTGTATCCCATGGATTACATGCTGTCAACCATGAAGTACAGATATTTGCGTTTTGTTTTGTAATGTTTGGTTTACAATCAGCAATGGGGGTGCATGTAGTGAATTTTGGCGAAGTGTTGAGAGTTCTTCGTGGTAACATGAGCCTGCGCGAAGCATCTCGTTTAACAGGTATCAGCCACACATATTTAGATCGACTTGAAAAAGGGGTCGATCCTAGAACCGGGAAACAAATCGAACCGTCTGGTTCTGTCTTAAATGCTCTCGCAAATGCGTATAACGTACCCGCAGAGCTAATGCTTATTTTGGTTGGATATATTGACATCATAAAAACGAGTCGAGATCCTGAAATGGTCGAAATAATGGACAATCTATATCCAACCACCGATAAAGAGCAAATACTTCGATTGATCGAAATGTGGAGAATACAAACAAATGACCGAAAGTTTGATTCGGACAGAGAAAGAACATTGGCGGAAACAGACTTCATTACCCGCAATTTATCTCGTCAAGATACCGACCAAGGAAATCAAGACGATAGCGCAGGACAAACTACCTACATTCCAAAGGACAAAATACCCATGCCGCAGAATGCCGAAAGGAGTATGTTGGGGTTCCACCCTTCACTCAATGTCCAGCGTAACCAACAGATCGTCAGAGATGCGCCGGACAAATACACCGAGGGCTACCGTGAAAAAGCTATAATGATCCCTGTCCTCGGTGTCATCCGGGCTGGTTACGACTTATACGCAGAGCAGCAGGTGATCGACGTGAAATGGGTTCCTGAGGGTGATGTAGCGGATGGAGAATATTTTTATCTGCTGGTCACTGGTGACTCAATGTCGGGCGCGAACATTTTAGAGGGCATGCGTGTATTGGTTCGGAGACAGGACTGGGTTGACGACGGCAAGATTGGTGTCGTCCTTATCAATGGCGATGAGGCGACGCTTAAGTATGTCTTCCACGAAGATTCTTATTTCATACTTCAGGCGGCCAATGCAACATATGCACCACGCAAGGTGCCTGTGGAAGAAACACGTATTCTCGGCCAAGTCAAAGAAGTCGTGTGGTCCGTATGACGGTCGCTCTTTATATTCGTGTGAGTACGGATGAGCAGGCAAAAGACGGATTCTCCATTGAACATCAGAAACAACGTCTTGCAGCGTTTTGTGAGTCACAAGGGTGGAATTCATACGAATTTTATATCGATGACGGATATACCGGAACGAATCTGAACCGGCCACAACTCACGCGATTGATTCGTCATGTACGGAATCGCAGCGTCAACATAGTTCTGGTGCATCGTTTGGATCGTTTGAGCCGCAAACAGAAAGACGTGCTTTATCTTCTTGAAGATGTGTTTGACTCCAATGATGTTGCGTTTCGATCAGCCACGGAACCCTTTGACACGTCTACCCCACTCGGCAAAGCCATGCTCGGTATCCTCGCTGTGTTCGCGCAATTGGAACGAGACACTATCGTCGAGCGGGCGACATCGGGCAAACATGAGCGTATCCGACAGGGGCTATGGTATGGGGGCCCAATTCCCTATGGATACGATTGGTCAACAGAGGAACAGCGGCTTGTCGTGAATCCGGCACAAGCGAGAATCATTCAGGAAATGTACGAACACGCATTGCGCGGACAGCCTTATACAACTATTGCGAAATGGGCTTCCAGACGCTCTAGGGAACGTTTATTCGGGCATCACAAGACACTCCTCTATATGCTGACGAATCCTCTTTATATGGGCAAACTCAATCAGCGTGGCGTACACATCAACGGACTGCACGAAGCCATTGTAAGCGAGGAGACATGGCAGGCTGTGCAGAAGGAAATTCGGATACGCAAAAACGGTCGCGCGATCTATGGAAAGTATCTTCTCAGCGGAATCCTTGTATGTGGTGTCTGCGGCTCATCCATGAAACACATACGAATACAAGACCGTCGATTCAACCCCCCAAAAATCCGCGACTATTATTTGTGCTCCACCAAGCATTCCGGTCATTCTTGTTCATCCCGATACGTCCCACAACAGGAACTGGAGGACCGAGTTATCAACACATTGAAGGACAAATCCGTTGATCCCGACATGGTGATACAGGAACTTTCCGCCCGACGCGAGGATATCAATAGTGTAGAGTCAACGATAGACGCACTCAATCGACAACTCGACGAGGTAAAAGTCAAACTGGAACGATGGTACGCTGCCATTGAAAGCGGAATGGACCTCGGCAAGGTTATGCCGCGGATACATGAGCTAGAGGATGAACAGAAGGCAATTATGCTGCAACTTGATGAATTGGACGGTGCAGACTACGAAGAAACAAACACACGCATTCTTGACTCCTTACACCAAATCGGACAACAATGGGATAACATGACGAATGAAGAACGCAACGCCGTTTTACACGCTGCGGTCAAGACTATCACGGTAAATTCGGACGGTACGCTCGTGTTCACCTGGGATGCTTGATGTTATCACTTTATAGGGAAACGCTTCAGTGTTTCCACTTCAAGTGAGAACAAAGACCCTCACCGAAGTGGGTCCTTATCGACATGGCATAAACTGATGACGCAAATTCAAGTTGAAGGAAATGGGTGTTTACTATCGAATATCTTTACTTGTCCAATTTTGTGAAAACGATATGAGGTGCGTAAATGTCAAACATTTCATTTAAGGACCGACGATATTGGGTCACAATTGCGGCACTTGTGTATGCGGTTGCCGAGGTTGTTTTGTTTTATCCTGTCACCCGACATCCATTTTCACGCTTTATCGGAGTTCCCGGAGATGCACAACAATTCATGTGGTATCTTGGCTGGTTCTGGCATGCCGTCTTCCATGGAATGAACCCGTTTACTTCGACTTATATTAATTACCCTCACGGGATAAACCTCATGACGAACACCTCCATTATTGCTGAATCAGTCTTGTTTGGGCCGTTCGCTTATGTGTTTGGCGTAACGTTTGTATTTAATACAATGAACATGCTTAATTTGCTGGTGATTGGTGTCATTTCATTTCTTATTTTTGATGAGCTGGGAATGCGAAAATGGATCGCTATGTTTGCTGGGCTGCTCGCCATTTTGCTCCCCTTTACAACCGCACAACTTGCCGGTCATACGCATATTGTGTTTACATCTCCTATATTTATATTGATATATCTGATGATTCGCGCGATAAGATACGGTGTTAGAAGGCCGATTGGGCTCGGCGTTATTATGGGCTTGGTGATTGGATTTGAGTTTTATACATCCACCGAAGTGTTTGCGACTTCTGTGTTGGTTCTCGCGATCATGTTGGCTGCTTGGTGGATGTTGGATCAATCGCGTCTATATACGCTTGCGGCATCTATTCCCCCCGTCGTTTATATGGTTACTGCGCTCTCCGCATCGATCATACTTCTTCCGGGATTGTGGATGCTTTTCTTTGGCCCATATCGACCATTAATAAACCCGACGCATGACCCAAATGTATTTGTGAATGATTTTCTCAACTTCATTCTTCCCACGCCAATGTATGCGCTGCACAGCGGTGTAACAACGAATGTAACCAGTCATTTTTCGGGAAATTCCAGCGAAGATAACGGATATTTGGGACTGCCGATGCTGATTCTACTTGTGTGGTCTGTGCAGCGCATGTGGCATAGGAAGGAAATTCGAGTCATTTTTATTACGTTTCTGGCTATCATGGTTTTGTCTATGGGTCCACATCTTCACATCCTTGGATATACAACAAAGATACTTTTGCCATGGATCATTGTTGAACATCTTCCGCTCATCCAAAATGCATTACCGTCGCGCATCATGTTTTATGGGGATATATTGGCGGTTGTGTTGATAATCTTTGCATTGGATGACTTGGTGTCATCTCAGACAAAGATGTGGAGTCAATGGGCATCATTGGGCTCGTTGCTCTTAATTTCATCCACATGGTTCCCTGTTACTCCGTTTTTTAATACCAACAATCCTCCCTATCAATCCGCGATAAGCTCGAACGGAATTCTTTATGCGACCCTCAGAGGACACCCAACGATGATATTAACAGATGCGTTCGGGAATGTTATGCAATCCTTGGCTGCGGGGCATTACGCATTCCCCGTGGCAAATGTATATGGATTTTCCTACGATTCATCCGCCGACGGATCATATCGGCCTTATTCCATCGATCCAGTAATTGAGCCACTCAACCAACAGGCTGTCGATACATACATCCGGGGAATGATCCAAAATACCCATGTGCAGCGGATACTGTATGTGGATTCAAACAACACACAGATTCCCACCAAACTTTACAATGCACTTACCATTGCTTGCGGGAATCCGACCGCAAAAAGTGGAAACTTTATCGTGTGGGCCACACACTAAACAAAGACCCTCACCGAAGTGGGGGTCTTAGCTTATGGAGCGAAAAGAAAAAGCCCGCGCATGAGCGCGAGCTATGATTGTGTGCTTGTGGTCTTGTTGACGTTGTATTCGACGATTTTCTTTAATGTTTCAAACATCTGCAAGACAATCATGAGTCGGAGATCCGTTTGAAACATATCATCTGCACGGAGTCGTCCTTGTATTTCTCCCTCAATCGCCTCTCGTGTGATGGTGTAAATCTGGTCTAACTTTATGTATGAATCGTGCTGTAAGATGCCAGGGTAATCCGATGCCTTGAGTCCCATGTGAAACTGCTGGAGTTGTTTGTGAACCGGGTTTCCCTGTTCATCCGCTTCGATGTTTCCACTTTTGTCTTTCTTTACCCACGATGAAATTGGAGAGACAATGACTGTTCTGTTGGGTAATGTGTCATCACTGAGGATAACGGCCATGTGTTTCCCGTTAAGCGTATAGTCCGGAGTAACCGGACTTGGCGGGAACTCCCACCAAATGACGTCGCCTCTAGAAAATGAATTCAACGGCACCCTTATTCACTCTCCGTATTCTCTTTAATGGATTGATTTTGAATTGACCCGAAAAATTGTTGGTTGAGGTCTTCGTCATCATCCGTGTCGCGGTTGTCCACGCCTCCGACCAAACACTTGACGCGGAGTTGCTTGTCATTTACGAGGTCAAAAAAATCCACGCCAGTTTCCTTCTTGAAGCGCGACAAGCCGCTTCCAACATCAACGTGTTCGTCTCGGTCCCCAACCTGCGGTAGTTTCATGAGATCGAACATTTTTGGTGCTCCTCCCGTTGGTCTGTACGTGTTTCGTTTTTTTTGCTCTTCATTGTCCATATCGTAGTCCTCCTTTCAGTTGCTGTCAAATGCTGAATTCTCGTCTCAGACGTATGTTCTCATGCTTATGACGTTACTATTCCGTATGTGACAGTAACCATTGTGGACAAACTGCTTAAAGTTAATCCTGACGAACAAAATCCCCCACCCATTCAGGTGAGGGACCGCCTCACTTCCTCCCACCAGGCAAGACGCTGAGTGTCACTGGCAGATTCGCTGCGTCTTCCTGATCGGGCTCCAGTGTCGCCATAAGCTCTGGCAGGTATGCTGCCAACTCCAAGAACTCAAGGTCAGTGCGTGACTTCCTGATGGGACAATTATCACAATTCCATGGACTTCCGCATTCGTACTCGCAATAGGCTGACAGGTTCACGCCGATATCCACTACTGCGTCCACGAAGTTTAGTTTGCTCACCCAGCGCCCTCCTCTCCGGTAGCTGAATCAACTCAATCGGCGGCAGATGAATGGTGTACGTGTCGCACTTGTATCCGTCTCGCTCGACCTTATCGAACGTACGTTTGGTGATGGGCCGCTCCGTTGACCAGTACACGCTGTCCAGGTTGCGATAGGTATCCGTCGTTAGTAGCTCACGCTTGTAGTAGTAGTCGTAAGTCTGATCGCCCCTGGCATATCGTCGGCGGATATACCAGACGGTCTCACGGCTGTGCATTACTCCAGCACCTCCAGAGTCAGGCGTACCTGCGTGTAGGGTCTGACTAGTTGCAAGGCATGCTCCAGCCACTCATTGACGTCTCGGCCATTCAAGTAGCGAAAATACTCAACATCAGGCTCCGTGTGCCGTTCGTAGGAGTATGGACCCCCCAACTGATACGTGATGGTAGGTCGTAACTCGCTGATTTCGGCCACTTTCGACATCCCCTTTGTGTTAGGATAGTTTATGATATGCTCCAGATTCATAATTGTTGCCACTTCGTGCAATTATTTTTATTTCTACAGGCAGGAATTAGGGCCTAACGCGTTGAATATATAAATGAGGTGTCATGATGAACCAAACACTACTCAAACAAAAAATCCTAGAAAGTGGTCTTAAGCAAGATTGGATTTCAAAACAAGTGGGGATTGCAACAAACACATTAAGCCGCATTGTGAATGGGAAGGTTACGCCGGATGTCAAAACAGCCTTGAAGATTGCGCGAGTTTTAGGGACCACCGTGGAGGAACTGTGGGGAGATGATGCGAAGTGAACACATTCAAAAATATCCGCATTATCAACTATTGCTGGTCATGCAATGAGCCATACGACCACACACATGCGGATGCCAACGAACGGAGCGTTAAATGCGGTAAGTGCGGCGGTTTCGTGGTTTCACCATCTGGCAAAGCGAAGATGGAAGTTATTCCTGGCACGAAGTGTTTCCTTCTTCAGGACGCAGAGAACCATTGGATAGCCGCAAATTCTGAGGAAGAAGCGAAGCGGTGCTATCGTGATACCTATGAGGATGACGAGGAGGATTACACTATACGCGAAATGACGTCACAGGAGATGCTGGAGATCATAATATTGGAAGATGATTATGACCCGGGGCATAAATCCGAAACAGGCGAGGTTCATCGGACAGTTACCACGTTGTTGTGGCGAGTTCCGTTTGGTAATCCCCAACCAATAAGACTGTAGGGAGAGATGATGGAGTGGCGGAAATCAATGATGTCAGCGTTCCGTTCTCTATGCACCATTACGGGAATGGAGAGCGATGGTCTTGTGACGAGTGTGGAGAAGATAGCGTTCGTACATGGGGAGATACCATTCCAACGCGGAATTATGACGGCGCTATTTTTCGTATGCATGTCGAATGCACAGCATGCAATACCCATATGATTTTGATCCCAAACGAGCCTCCGCAGATACAAAGGGAGATGATGCGAAGTGACACCTGATGAGGCACGAATAAGACTACAGATATACCACGATCAACAAACGCCACTCGACCCGTCCTATGCTCGTGATTTGTATCGTCTAGCTGGATGGGAACTGACGGATGGATTGAAGGAGTCGCCCATTGAACTATCGGAGCAGCAGAAAGCCGACTTGTTGGATGCAGAGCGGTATATGTTTATGAGGGGTGACACCGAATGACATCAGAGGAAGTAAAAGCAAGGGCTGTATGGATACTAATAGGAGATGACACGACATCTGAGGAGCGTGCCGCCCATGAACTTGCACAATGGGCGCTCGAAGCTGTGAAGGTGTTGGAGAAGATGGCGAACAATGCGGACGTTTGCGACTACGATATCGAATACATGGGACTCGATGAGATTATGCAATTGGCGTCTGAGTTCCTCACAGGGAAGGTGAGCGGATGATTATCTGGCGTATCAAATCGGATGAAGACGTTATTGCAGAAACTCCATATGTGCTCAAAAAGGGCGAGGTCTTAGCATTTCCCGATGGACGCGGACCCTATAAAGTGGTCAAGGTAAACCCGTGGGACTATGTATATCACGTGGAGAAGGTGAGTGAGTGACACGTCAGCCAATCCACGATGATGACGGGAAAATTATCGGCTCGTATGATCCTGATTTTCTCGCCAACTTGCCTGACATACCCTATCGGCTTATAAAGTATCAGTGTGAAGAGTGTGAAGCGGAATTTCTGATGGACGTGCAGTTTGTAAAAGCAAACCCGGTGTCTTACATGAACTGCCCAATGTGCGGTAGTGAGTGCGAAGATATGTCCGCGACCAGTGATGAACAGTCTGACGAACTGGCTGATTGGGGATGTGCATATCCCAATCCTCGTGCCGCGAGCCAAAGGAGATAACGCATGTCTGAGAAGACGGAAGCGAGCAACCAAGCGGATAAGAATTTCCTGAATTCACTAAGACGTTCATATGTAGAAAATAAGGATGCAGACGAAATGTATGCCGACCGGTTTATGTCTGTTTCAAATGAGGCGTTAAATGAGGAAATCATACAGGTTTGTCCAAACTGCGGATTCCCGACAGAACAATTCAAGTGTGCCCCCTTCTGTGGGAACTGTGGATATGAGGGAGTCTGCGGCGATCCTACAGCGTAAACGCAAAAAGGCCCCCACCCGTTAAGGGCAGGGGCTTTGTTTTACGCACTCTGTTGCGGTTGTACAGAGTCTCCAAATACGACCTTGAACCGAGCATCGTTCTTCAGGGCTTCAATGGCCTTGTCAGCCTCATCGAACACACCTTGAATCTGTGTGTCTGTCATGTTGATACCAAGTCCAGACAGAACCATGCGCAGCATGACTTCGGCCTTCACCTTCTCGTTAGGCGCGAGTTCGCTGTACAGCTTTTCAACGTTAATTAGGATGCTCTTTGCCTCGCTGACGGCTGTGGTGGAATTGAGGTGGTCGATGACATGCTGGGCAGTCAACTTTCCAACCTTCGCCTTAGCCGCGAACCAGGGGCTTTGCAGAAGGTGTTCAAACAGCTTCGCACCGTCTTCCAGGACCGTTTTCACGCCGCCCGGAATCTTGTCCTCCACGAACTTGACTTCCTTTGGAAAGTGACTATTTAACCACTTGTAACCGGTCCAAAGAATGGCCGCCACACCTGCCGCCTGGGAACCAATGACTGTCCAATCCGTTCCGTTCCACATACTATCCTCTCCTTATCGATTGAGTAGTTTGTTGAGATTAAACAGACTCGCGGCAAATTGACCGCGCGAAATACTTTGATCCGGCTTGAACGTCCCATCGTTGTACGCAAACATGATCCCGTTTTGCAAGGACCATTCCGCGACTTGTTGCCACTGTGTATGGTCGATGTCAGAGGGAACCGCAGGAAGCGGCGTAGGTGCCTTGGCGTTCCACTCGCACGATGCAGGCTGTGAGGTGATCCAGGTCAGGTCAGGCTTTTGCCACCTTGCAACAGCGGTGTAGGTTCCCGGCGTATTGGTTGACCACGGCACAGCACCCTTGCCTGTGTCGTCTGTCGGCACCATACCATCTTCCCCGTCGCTCAGTTTAACCATGGGATATACAGGGAGGTTCATCGTGTTCAGTGGCTTTCCATCCTGCATGATATAGCAGCCGAAGTATCCGGTCTCTCCTACCGTGTATTGCGGCTTGTCCCAAAATGCTGAGATGGCATAGGTGTGCTGGACTTCTGATTGCGGTCCAGGGTCTTGTGGATATTGAGGCAATACCGAATCTGGATAGCCGACCACGGCGTCCCAAATATATTGCTCTGCATAGGCGAGCGACATCTTAAACGCGCCACCGATCCCCCAATTCCCCCACTGGTTCATCGCCCACACATAACCGTCACGCTTCGTGAGATCGTTCACTTCCGCGTAGAACAGATTGACCCAATGGCCACCCAAGGATTGCTCTCCCTGTGCAGGCATCGAGAGAATACCTGTGTTAGCACACTGCGCCGATTCGAGGTCAGCGAACACGTCAAACCCAATCGTGATAACAAGACCCTGCGCGAGTGCATCAAGGACATTGTTTAGAAAGTTGGTGTCCTTCGTGATGTACTTCACCTGGTCGGGTGATAACGCCAACTGCTTGAGCCATGGACCTTTCGGTTCATCCTTGAATCGCAGGGCGTAGTCTACGCCATATGGGTCCTCGTCCTCGAACTGGACGCCGAACTGTTCAAGCACCTTGATGCCATCTGCGACGGTTGCGCCTGAGTCCTGATTCACATTCCCTTCGAGGTTTCGTTCCTCCCAATACTGCGCGAGTTCCGAGAATTCCACATAGTGACCACCTGCTTGTTGCAGTAGAGCGGCGCGAAACAGTGTCGTACCAAATCCCGAACAATCCCCGAGTTGACCCTGATTGAGTGGCGTTGCCGGGAACAAATGGCGATTGTTGGGGAATACGGATGGTAGTGGTTTCCCGCTGTTGGTATAGGTCCCCCAAATTGGCGGTGCAGACGATGCAGCGAGTTTGAGATGATCAACGCGAACGATTGGAAACCGATGGGCCATTCGCATCACTTCCCCGACTTGATGAGTTTGTACAAGTTTTCGAGAGACGCCGCAACTTGCCCACGTGAGACCGGCTGGTCCGGCTTGAATGTTCCGTCATGGTACGTGAACATCACACCATTGTCGACCGCCCATGTCACAACCTCTTCCCACTGTGTTCCTTTGACATCGGATGGTACTGTCACATTACCAACTCCCCATAAGATTGATGCGTCGTACACCTCGTCGACATCCACGTTGATACCGCACAGCGTCGTGCTGACCGAGTTCTGCCACATGGCGATACCAGGGAGTCTCTTACCACCACTCCATGCACTCGGCTGGATGATGTAGTCGACCTCACTCCTGAACGCTGTGAGGACTTGTGGCGGACCATAGAGACCTGTGCGGTACATTCCACCCATGACAGCCTTCCATGCGCTTAGATAGGCGCGTAGGCCCGCAAAATCGGACGTTGGCATGTCATAGTCGACCGATGGACAGATACCGACGCCATGAGGGATGCCGAGTGACTGTGCGTGGCCGAGTGCATCCGTGGCGTGTTGCTTCCCGAGCGCCGCGTTGAAGGTCTTACCTGCGCCGCCTTCGTGGAATAGCCCAAGCGATAACCCGGCGTCACGTATGACCCTGATACGGTCGGTGGTCAGGTGATAGCGATTCAGCAGGCCGATGTAGCCAAAAACAGCACCCACGCCATTTTTCCTGAGCGCAGATGCTGTCTGAGGAGTGATGATGTCTACGGTGTCGATGGCTTTCAATCGTACCGCCTTCCTTCGAGATCGTCTGTCAGGACGCCATTTGTGAGCCAACCGTGCCAACCTCGAATCCTATCTCTGGAATTGTGATTGATGCTTGGCTGTACCGTTACATTCGGTACATCACCCGTGACATCCCAACCACTCCCGTCGCTTCTTCCTGTAGCAATCCAATCCAGACAAAATGGTTGTCCATCAGGAAGGCAGACATATAGCGGGCTACGTATTCCTATCCACCTGCTTTTGTATTGCCGAGATAATTCCAAACCAGAATACCCGTCACTTTCTAGTAACATCTTCCACACTTCTGGTTTGGTCGGGTCATACCACATCGCACCCGGACGCTTACGATCTTCTTTGGTTTCGGCGATAAAACATTGCCATGACATCAGGACTTCGCCTCCTGCTCTTCTTTGCCTCTTGCAATTCGGTCTGCAAACCAGATAGGCAGTGGAGCGTAGTGGATACCTCCAGACAACCACCTGGCAATGTTTGGGTGTAATTCTCCGGGCTTGCCCGTGTGGCACGGCTGGCAGAGCATCATCAGATTGCGGATGTCGTCGGGATCCGTCATAGGTTCGTCACCCATCGCTTTTGCGTATCCATAGGGATCCAGTGACTTTGCCGCCCACAATGCCGATTCCCAATTCGTGTTTTCTGCTTCCGCCCATTCGACCGCGAAGTGATGACATTGGAGATCCTTCGTCTCCGTGATTCCAGCCAGTTTGCACCCAAGGCAATAGTCGTGTCCGTCATCCAGCAACTGCTGACGATTACGGTGAAACTCGGCGCTTTCTGTACGTTGCGCATGTGCAGGGACCCACTCAGGAACCGTCACAGTGATGGTCAGTTCATGTTCCTGTACGTCTGCCAATCAATCACCTCCTTACGTGCTTCTCAACCACTTCAATCAGTCCGATGTGCTTGTGATGCATCTCGTCCACAAGAGCGCGAATCTCCGCGTTTTCGTCGCGGACTTCTTTGTGCATCTGCTTAATCTCACTCAACTCGGACATGGCTGCGTCGTGTGTTTCCCGGAGCACTCGTTCCATGCGTTCACCCTGCTTGTTACTGACGAGAGCAATCACTGGGAGGGCGATAGATTGGAACAAGATCGATACGCCCCACAGTAGCCAGCCTTGGGTGTTGGAAGGAGGGTCCACAATCGCACCAGCGACATCCAAAATGAGCAGAAGCCAAAACAAAAGCATCGTCGCCATAAACGATGCCAGCCGGTCCGCGATAAAGTTATTGAATCTGCGCATCATCATGCCCCCCTCACAGGTTCCATGCCCTAGCAGCCAAGCCAAGTAAAAAGCTGATGACAACCAAGCCACCGTTCCACATATAAACACGCTTCTTGATACGTTCGAGTTCTTCTGCCGTTTCCGCCTGTTTATTCCGGAGTTCCTGCACTTCTTTCTCAGCCGTGGCGAATCGGAGATTGACGCCTTCCTGGGAGGGGTAGCGAGCATCCAACTTCTCCATAAGTTCAGAGACGGTGTTCGCTACTTTTTCGAGACTCTTTTCCAATCTACCAATCCCCTCCTCCACACTGTTGAACTTCTGCTCCAAGGACGCCAGCCGTTCTTCCGTTGATGGATTCATGCGCCTCGCACCAGCGGCCCTTGAAGCACAGTGCTCCGGATACGGTCCTCATGGTCATCTAACATCTCGGTAATCTCATCTTTCATTGCTTCAGTCTCACCCTTCCCACCATTACTCTGCTCGCCAGTCGTAGACCACGTAATTCTTTACGGCCTCCCACACCGCTTCAGGGTCCGGGGGCGGCCACTGGCGTATCTGTTTGAATCCAGCTTTCCGCGCGATTGCTGACGTCAGCACAGAACAGTACGGCCAGCGACTGTTCATCCACTCGATAAACGATTTGGGCATGTGCAATCGGTCATGTGTGAGATCGCGCAACGCCTGATCCACGACGCCGATGTATCCATACAGTCGGCCCTCGCGTTTCTTGCCCCATCGGAGCGCCGCGTGTATCTTTGTGCGGTCATACGGCGGTCGGCAGATCACACAGTTGTGATAGTCAAGAGGGCTGATAGAGACACGCGAAATGGCCTCCAGCATGTCATACGGTCCAAGCGCGATGGCGACGTGGTAGAACCACCGTTTGTGCGTACCGTCTTCCATGCGCTCGCCGTCCTCGATCAACTCTTCCAGAACGTCACGGGGCTTCTCGTATAGGATGATGTCGCCGGGGTGTGCCCATAATGTCATGTTTTCGCCTCCAAGAGCCAAAATAAAAACGCCTCATCGGCGTGTCGAAACTAGGATTTAGTCGGCTTAATATGTAGCCTCCGTCCATACAATCGCTTGTACATCCGCTACGGTTGTCGCCGCATTGACTTGCCCAATAAGCGTCAATATCTGCTGGTGCTGTGTGTTGAAGAAAGAGGTCGCCGTAGACTTGAGACTCGTCAACGTGGTTTGATCCGGTATGGCTACAGGGTTCCCGTAGATGTCCGAATACTGTACCGGAAACGCCATCAATGCACCTGTGATGGCCTCTTGTGTGGCGAGCATGTTCGTCTTATCATCCGTTGACCATCCAAAGGTGTACTGTGTCGTGCCGATGGTCGCAAGAAATCCACCAGACAACGTTTGCGTGTATCCCTGACGGAGTGAGGCGATCTGTACCTGTTTTGTGGTTGCGAGCTGGATCGTGCTGTAGTTTGGATTTGCCACAAACGCGTTGTTTTGATACAGATATGCTTGCGGGTTATCATAGGCCGCCTGAAAGTCTGTAGGCATCGGGTTTGCGTCATCATCATATGGACCGACGAGCGAAAATCCAGCAGGTGCCATCGTGGAATCCGGTGCGTGAGTTCCTGAGCTACCGCCGATTTCACCCGTGGTTGTGTTGTAGATGATCCAGTAGTACATTACACTACCCCCCAACGATACTTGCTTAATACGTTGGTACTGGACGCAGAACTATACACCACAAATTGTAGATATCCGCCGTTAATTTGGAAGTACCCGGTGGCGGAATAGCTTCCGTCGTACACAGTGACTAACGATGTAGTGTCGGAAGTGGCGACGGAAGAAATTGCAGCTGCTGACCCGCCACCTCCTGTCGTAGCTACACCTGCATAACTTGAACTCCAGATGCTTCCTGAAGATGTTGTCACACCCCACATCATTTGTGGCGTTGCTACAATTCCGCTATCTGCACCCGCAAAGAACATCTTCGCCCCACTTGGAACAACCGCGACGTTGATGACCGTACCCACCGCGACATTGAATGTTCCGCTTGCAGGTGTCCATGTACCTGATGCAGAACCGAGTTGACCAGATGAGGCTGTGACGGTGCCTGCGAATGTAGCGTTGCCGGAGTCGTTTACAGTAAACATTGGGGTTGTTGAAGATTGCCCCGAAATCCACGCGAGTTTAAAAGGAGAGATGAGATACATTGTACCTGTCGAATCGTTTCCTATTCCATATCCTGCGCTATAAGTTTGAGTTAATGGTAATGGCGCGCCAACAGGTAGAGCATTTCCATACAAACTCAAAACAACTTGATTTTCGAGCACGGTTGGGACAACAAAACCCGCTGCACCGGAAAGTGGAGACGTGAATGTAACTGCATTCGCCACTGTCTGTGGATTCGGTGCTCCTGCATCTGTACGGAGGTAGTTCAGGTTTGCCCACGTACCCGGACTTCCTGCGACGGTGCAGATCCAAAATGTGAGATTGGTCGTGTCAACAACCCAGTCACCGACCGCGAATGTTCCTGTTGTGGGTGCTACACCTGATACCGCACCAACATAGCGGCTTGTTGTGGTTGCTCCTGTAAGCCCCGCGATCCCGAGTGCATTGGGCGTCACGATGCCGCCAACACCTTGCGTAGTTGTACTTGACTTGTTGGTGATAAGCACATTCGATAAAGACGAACCATCACCATAATACTTGCCACCCGTTGTATTCGTCGTTGGCATCTGTGCGCCAAGAGAAGAATCGAGTGCATTGTCTGTGATCTGTGTGGACGTATTTGCCTGCACACTTGTAAGATAATAGAATATGCTCCCATTGGCCTGCGTCCGATACACAAGAACATTGACAACACCAGTGGGTGCAGTTGGGATCGATACATCCACCTGCTGTCCGTTCGGTGAAACTGTTACAGACGCCGCGCCCCCACCTGTGTTTCCTTTCGTATGCAAGGTTCCAGATCCGACTGGTCCTTCCCAGTATCCAGTCTCGTATCCAAGTGCATATTGGTAATTGCCAGTCAAATTTCCTGCTGTTGTGTTAACGGCGACGGTAGGAGCGGCTGGTACACTCAATTGGGTAAACAATTGTACGTCCGCATCTTGTTGCCCAGTAAATGCATCGGTAAATTGGTTCCACAGGGACTGATCACCTGTCGTAACCCCATTTTGGACATCAAAAAGAGGCATCTTTGAATGCCCTCCTTTTTTACGCGCTATAGGTTTCTTCCCAAACTGTGGTGATGGTCTCGGTTGACCCTGGAGTAAACGGCGCACCGTACATTAAGTGTCCCCACGCCCGACCGGAACTGTCTCGCAAAAACGCCTCTGTAATCTGTGTTGTGACGACTCCAGCTGCCGTTTGGAAGACCAGAGTTGTGGTTCCGGCCTGTGGCGTATTGGCTAGGGCATAGGACAACGATGTGAGGCTTCCGCTGATGGGTGTGAAAGGCCCAATGTCTGTCACAGCCGGTGTCCCGGTTCCACTCCCGTATTCGATTTCCGTAGGAGGAGGAACGTCGTTGTAACCAATATTTGCGACGAGTCCTGATACCCACTGTGATAGTACGGAGAACTGTCCATTACAGGGAATGTTGTGTCCTTTGAATTCCCTTGTCCGTCCCGTCACCTCATCCGTCAGAACCGTCCGCACATTTTCTACGATAAGCACATTTTCTCGTATCCGCATGCTATGCGCCTCCTTAAACGGTGAATTGGCCGATGGTTAGTGAGTCCCCGACTTTCCATGCAACCTGATTGAGTGTTGAAGAAATGGTATCTGTGATGTGAATTGTGTCTTGGAGTGATCCTTCCAACGTGACGGACATGAATACGGCCGCTGCCTTAATCATGGTAATGGCATCCGCAAGTAGCGACGCAGAATAGTAAAAGCTGTTGGGTGGTTTCTTCGGAAGGATAATCGTGACAGAAAATGACCCATAGCCCGTATCGGTGACCGATGCTTGATATCCAAGTTGCTCAAGGATATTTTCTATTGCGATGTTGTTCACGTTGGGCTCAAACTTGAGCGATGTAATTCGCTGTGCATACAAGACGTCAGGTTCTCCTTGCAACCGTTCGATGCCGAATGTTATCCCCCACCAGTCAAGGAGTTTTCCTATTGCGCTTGACAGGTTGATCTGTGCCACTTGATTTCGTAGTGAGCGTTTCCGACTCTCCAGCGTTCGCGCCATAGATCCAACGATGTACCAGAGTCCATTACTTGCAATGTTCACTGTGACCGGCAATGTCGCACTGTCATACTGATAGGGCAACAGCAGTAACTCCGCCATACCATCTTGGAGTACAGTTGCAGTGATGCCACTTGGAATCTGATTTACGATAGATGATATTTTCTGGTTGTGCAGGTCAATGGTGACGTTTTGCGTCGATGTGGAGACATACATCCAGTCACCCTGGATGGCGATGTTTCCGGTTCCGCTCAGTTCAAGCGCAGGAATCTCATGTGACTGTTTGTCATATCCGGATGGGACATGGACCATGAGGCGGTCAAAGAATGCATTCATTTAGCCGCCCCCTCATAGGACTGCCATCTCATTCACCGTCACGGCACCAAGGACATAGGCATTCCCCTGCAGTGCGGCTGTGTTTGTGCTTGGTGGATTTGCAGCTCCGGGTGCCGGGAGTGCTGTCAAGTCAATCTGAACACCAGTTCCGTTCGCATCATAGGCGACCGTAGTGCTTCCTGCGGCCGTTGACAGGTAGTAGTTCACGCTCGCTGCACCGCTTGGGAGTGTAATGGCCGAGACCTGAATGGCTTGTCCAACTGTTATGGTGACAGATGACTGTGTTGATGCCGTGGTCTCTCCCCATTCATCCACGAACGTGGCGGAGACGTAATACGTCCCGGCTACCAAACTTGTTGATGTACCCGGTGTAATTGCAGTGAGCGTTGGTGCAGACGGTACAGAAAGGTATGGCGTAGCAGGTTGTGAAGCACTTGGTGATGTGATTTCCACGTCTGCGACACCCTGCACCGCGAGAATGGAATAGGCGAGTTGTGTTAGCGAAACACCCTGACCAAGATCCAGATTGGCGAAGTAATCGGCAATGGCCTGTTCATCACCCGTTTGTACAGTATCCAGCGAATACCCGTACTTTGGTAGGACACTGACGATGACATTGATGGTGGTTTCCGGTGCATCCTTGACGGTGACTGTTACGCCGGCGGCTTTTGCGCCGACAATCTTGTTGCCGTTTGTGTCAGTGTATCCGTTGATGATGTCCTGCGTTTGCGTAAGGAGACCGGACGACATCGGGCCGACTCCGTTGAACACATAGCAGTAGGCAAGCCCGTTGGTGTTGGAATCGGATACCAGCGCCTTTACAACTTGTTCTGTGGGGTTCCCGGATGCATCTACAAGTTCACTCGTAATAGCAGCAGCCTCAATCGCGAATTCGTCGCCTTTGTGGAGACTGTTGACTTGATTTGCGACCTGCGCTTGCAGTTCAGTTTGTGTTTCTGCGTCCCGCCCTGCTACGACAGGCTGTGCCGAGGCGTTTGTGACCGTCACGTTTGTAACCGGGTTGATTAACTGGGTAATTGTGTTTGCTGGTACGTTCGTACCGGTTCCCGTCGTCGTACAAGTAGCGGTGACATTTACAGACGCTCCAGGCACAATGGTGATGCTTTGGCTGGTGTTCCACTGTAAAGCGTTGTTGGGAATCGCTACGGCCGTTCCCGAGGCCAACGTAACACTCGATGAAGCTGACGATGAAAGTGTGAACGTGAGCAGGTAGGTAGCCCCAACGGCTCCGTTTGGTGTGATTGGAAGCAGTTGAAATACTGCGTTGACGATGGCCGTCGATACCTGACTCTCGATCTCCGTCTCCATGAGTGCAGATTCCGCCGAAAACGCATCTGCAAGGGAACGGATCAACGATCCTGGATTGAAGTTTGTGGCTTTGTTCGTTGATGTAGAAATGGCTGCAACGAGATCCGCCGCGATTTGCGTTTGTGTTTGTGGCATTCAACCAACCTCCCTTAAGCCGCCGTCAGGGTAAATGACTCATTAATGAGTTGAATCGGCGCATCCGATGTGGATACGGTCACAAGGCACGATAGGCTCACCGTTGTTCCCTGCACCGTCACTTGTACACTGGACACACCATCTACCTCCGGTAATCTGGTCAAACAATCACTGACCACCGCCTGCCATTTCACACCTTGCGCAGGTGTTCCCACGGTTTGCCGTAGTCGGTTCCCAAGGTCCGGATATAAGGGCAAAGACCCAATGGAGGTCTGCAACGCCACGCGAATGCGTTGAATCAGGGTATTCATCCCCGATACGGTCGTAATGTCGCCGTTTGTAAATGTGATGGGATCCGCGATGTCTGAGCCGAACGTGTCCACCAGTTGCTGCTGGTTCGAAATATTGAGCGAGACATTCGTTGTCGTCAGCGGAACAAAGATGGTGTCGCCCGGAAGCAGTACGGTGTTGTTCAAAACGTATGATGCATACAACTGCAGTCGTGAACCTTGTGGATAGGCGTTTTTTGTTGGTGTTGATAACGTGATGGTTTGCCCGTCATAGGAAGACACCGCTACATTCTCTGCCACGAGTCCGGACGTTCCGGCGTAAGACAGATAGATCTCATTGATACTCAGTGGCTGGTTCGCGATAGAGATCGTATCTGCGCCGACGGAAAGCGAAGCTGATAATGACGTATCGGCAAGTGGCGGACCGTACACCTCACTGGCATCAAGGGTCAGGTATGGTGGTGACAGATTGTTTGCAGAAATAAGATCCGATGCTGACACACCCAAAAAGGCAGCGAGAGCAAGAATGCCCCGCTGCACATCAGTCACGGTTAGTATTCGAGGTTGCCCAATCAACGACACAACCTCCTTTGATTATGAAATATTGACGCCGTTCATCAGCGTATTCGCCGGTTGGTCAGGAGCGTTTGGAGTGTAATACCCCTGCACAGGATCCCATGCGTCAAGTGTGCTTAATGCTTGTTGTGCGCTCACGTCGATGGTCACCGTTGTGCTTCCATCGGCGACAATCGCAGACATGGAACAGTTGGTTGCTATGACTTGTGCGGAATGTGACAGGTTCAAAAGGTACTGACTGCTCGGGATGGACATTGTTCTGTTGTCATGCAACCAGTCAAACACTTTTGCCATGTTGCGGGCAATTTTCGCGATGTTATGGAGCGCACCAACGGAGAGGTCGGGCATGTTATCGTTGACCTGACCGGAAAATGTGATCCATTGTTCACAGGCCGGAACCTGCGAAATCAAAGCCTGTAGTGGAGCAAGAATCACCTGTTGCGCAGGCACCTGGGATGGGTATCGAAGCACTTAGTCCACCTCCTATGCCGCCGGAATCGTCAACTTTTGATTGGGGAATATCAGGTTTGGATTCCTCAGTTTGTTGGCTGCAACAATCTTGTTCACAAGGTTTGCCACCTGCGCATTCGTCGCCTGTTTCGGTAGATACTTCTTCGCAATGACCCACAAGTTGTCTCCGGACACTACGGTATACTTGAATGGACTCGTCTGCTTCTGCTTCGCGGCCGTACCTGTTGCTTGACTTACCTTTTGCCCCGTTTGCGACTGAACAGACTTTGAATTCTGCCAGATGGATTTAATCGGGTCATCAATCTTGGTCTGCGGTGCATTGGTCATGTAATCCTTGATCACGAGAAAGGTCTGCGAATAGTTGAGCGTAATCGGATCTGTTGGCGAACGTGTGAGCTGCAATTGGCCGATGGGTTTGACCTTCCATGCGCGACCAAAAGCGTCGTCGTAGATATTCAGGACAGGATTTTTCCCTTGCTGGTCCAGCGTGGCATACTGCATCAAAACGTCCTTGTACAGGTGTCGACCAGCCGTATCGCCGTCAATGGCCTGTCCATTCCACTTTCCTTGACCGCTATTGAAGGCGGTGGTTCCGGAAAGCTGGATCTGTTCAATACCAGGTCCGAAAACGTCTGTGTAAATGCCGGACAATGTCTGAACCACTGTCGTACGAAAGTCCTGACTCAGGTTTTGTGATGGATTGACAGGTAAAACCAATGTGTCATGGTTCATCTCGACGGATACAACGCCATTTGTGTTCAAACAAACACCTCCTAACCCGAAAAGACTTTGCTTGATCCGGTCTCAATGACTCCTGTAGATAGGTTTACCGTATCCCCTATCCTAGCCACCGCTTCTCCGCCCGATGCCGCTCCAAGGATGATCGTTGGTGCATTCACTACAACGGTTCCCGAGAAGTTCATGGTCACATTAAATGTGTTTGCGGACGTTGCTGGTGTCCAGTTGGCGTTTTTCTGTGTCATGTCAACCGGTGTCGTACCTGGCGAAATCAGAATGTATCCGCCATCAGGAAAATGGACTTCAAAATCGCCTTCCTTGGTCGTGATGGAATAAACGCCGGATTCATGGACATCCACGCGATCCCCTACCGTATTCGACCGCGTATTCTGGTTGAGTGGATTGATAAACCCGAGTACCACGGGGCGCTGTGCGCGTCCGTTGAGGTGTCCTACAATGCACCATATATCCTGTTTCCCGCTGGTTAGAGGTTGATCGTACGTTCCCTGTGGAAATGGGATCGGGACCGCATGGTCTACGGTGGGAAAATAGGACATGCCAGTCTGAACACCCATGCTCCACGACATGACCGGGACGTTATGATACGTTCCACCCTGTCCATTCGCACCGTCGATGGCGATATCTACCGTGCCGTTTTCCGGGTTTGAGGCGATGACTTTCCCCATGTATAGCAGGTGCGTATCCATGTACGGATTCTGGTACAGGTTCTTTCGTTGCTGCAACGAGGGGTCGATGGATGTCCTCACAGCAAACACCTCATTCCAATGGCATAAATTCAAGAGTACAATGAGCGTGGGAAAATTTATGAAAGAAGGATGATAACCGTGTCTTGGTGGGTATGGGTAATCGCAGGCACATTGATTGCGTTGTTGTTCGACTTTGCGCATAAGAACTCAAATCTTCGATATTTTTATTACGGCGGCATTGTGACGGTAGTTGTCGCTGTTCTTGCGATGAATTATCTTGTGTTCGCACCAGTCAATGCTGAAAAGGAATTTTTGCATTTTGTCCCAAGTGGAGAACAGGGAGCTCCGCGTGATATGGAATACTTAGTTGACGAAGCCATGGCGCAATCCGGGTATTACAACACCGGATACATTCCGGGTAAAATTGTGGTAACACCCAACGCCGATGGCAGTCACACCATTGACTGGACCATCAATGGAGAGGATTTTCGGTTCACCTTGTCTCCTGACGGGAACGGTTTGAAATACGAAAACTCTGCTGCCCAATCCATTGTGTGGTATGAATATGGAGCTACACCACCGAATTAACCTCCAGATGTTGCTGTGTTGCCGTGTGATGTCGGACCCGATGTATTGTTGTTGCTTTTGGACAGAGACAATGGCCTGCCACGGACAACTTGTAGTGATGTATCCCACCGCTGGAACTGTGTATATTGATGATTGACATCGGCAATGTAGAACTCCGTATCCCAATCCTTTACCACGCCATATTTGCCGACCACATAATCCTCTCTTCCTTGCATCGTCATGTTTCCGGACTGGAACATGTTGTTTCCACTCATCACCTGTACAAGCCACTGGTTTAGCTCAGATGCAATTTGAATTGGATTCCCGCCAGTCGCTGCATTGACCCACGGCGTATCAATGATGAGCGGCCTTGTCCCATACAGGCTCTGGTTGTCCATGTTTACACCATTGCCAGAGTCGACCGCATATGCAGGCATTGTGATCTGCTGACTTTGAGACTGGTCTCCCCACGTCAGGTAATAGGTATATACATCGTTGTCGGTCCATCCGATGTTGTAGGACTGCATCTCTGCCGTTGGGAGGTTCAATTCTGGCTTCAGTTCGGTCCCTGGACTTGGCGTGATACCAATGTAACTCCGATATGGGGTTACACGTGCATATAATGCTGGATAATCGGGATCATCACGCACAAACAATTCCCCAAACGGTGGACTCACAAAATAGCTGAACAGGTTCCAAAAGGATCCTGTGTAACTCTGCACCATAGAACTTGACATCATGTAATCTGGCAAGTCTACGATGCGGACGAAATTTGGGATGTTCGGAAGCCAGTGCTGGTGTAGCCCCTGAATGATTGGACCTACCATTGACCCGAACGTTTTGGTGAAAAAGTCCTGCAACGATGTCGCGGCAACAGGCAGTCCATAGTTCAGAACCAAACCAAGTCCGGCCGCTGCGTTTGCCATTTGTGGCGCATTGTTCTGCGTCCACAGGTACAACACCTGCCACTCCAACAACAACTTGGAGTAATCACGCCCCTGAATCAGCACTCGCGGTTCCATGGGACCGCCTGTATTCCCAATGCTAAAGGAGTGGCTTGCCGCATCGATGAATCCGCGCATGATGATAGGCAATTCACCCTTGTGGGTACTTCCCGTTGCACTCGCCCGAATCTCCACATAGTCCATCGGTTGAATGTTTTGTGCCCAATCCACGCCGTTGTGCTTGGCGTCTGTCAATTGAATCGCGAAGGTGCCTTGTGGTTGAGTCAGCGACTTTGATGTCTGCCACGATATCAGGTCGCCGGTCAAATTGTATTCTTCGCCTCTCCACGTCCATACTTTTACGGACGTTTTCGGTCGAAATTCGGTGTAGGTAAGCGTCATGGACGAATCGCCCCCACCCCAGGAATGACAACCTGATTGCCGGTCGCCTGCGCCTTGGTAGCATGCCTGGAAAGCGCCTGCTCAAAAGCCTGAGCCAACGCATTTACCCAACTTTGCACACCAGCGCCGTATGCTGCCGGATTGTCAGTCGCATACCCTTCCTGTGCCAGCATCTTCCCAACCACTTCTGGTGATGCACCATTCTTGGCTGCATTTCTGGCTGCAGCATACCTTGATTGATTGAGAACCTGAATATCAGCCTGCGCGAACTGATCAAGACTGCTGAAACCGGCGTACTTGCTGTCTTTCCCAGCCCCGTATTTACCAAATGGCTTAATTCCTGCGAAGTTCAGATTGTCAATGGCGGCTTGTGACTTCCCCCCATTACTTTCAAACCCCAATTCGCCGAGAATGGTGTTCGCCGGGATTCCGGTCGCCTTAGATATTTGTTGCGCATAAGGCAGCATCTTTTTTGCAAAATCAGCCGATGATGCAGGTGCAGACCATCCCGACCCAAGCCCCAGCATAGATGTAACACCGTTCCCGAGCACTTGGAGAATCGACGGTAATGTGGAACTGGAAAAACCACCGACAGAACCACTAGTGGGCGCATATGCAGTTCCAGCAGACAATGCATTTGACAACAAAGAACCACCCGCGCCGCCAGGCATTGTCACCTGGTTAATCTTCAGGTTGTCAATCGTCATCGTGCCGATATTGCTTGACGAGCGTTGTTGTGATTGTTGCCGGACCTGTGATGTATGATCTGAAGCAGATGCGGCATGATGCCCGAACAAGTTGGCAATTCGACCGCCTGCCCATGAACCAATCACGGAGCCTCCAATACTTGTAGCAACGTCAAGGCCAGGAACGGGAACCAATGCGCCAAGGAAGCCACCAATCCCGGCCCCGGCGCCAACGCCTGCTGCATGTCCCCATGTCCCACCGGTGGCCTTGTCAATACCTGCTGATGCGAGAGAACCGACAATAGGGATGCCTTTAGCCAATGGAGCAATTTTCGATAGTAGAGACGCATCGGAACCTGCCCACGAGCCGTCGAACGCCTTGAATGCTGCTCCGCCGGATGAACCAAACAGGCGACCAAGGAAACCACTCGCTGCCCCTACATCCGATCCGGCCGTACCTGCCGCAGCACGAAGGCCGCCAGCGAGACTCCGACTTGCCAGTGTGCCTTTCAGCAAAGAACCACCATAGCGCATCCCAAGAAACATTCCGGCGATGTTCCCGAGTGGACCAAGTGCGTGTGTAGCCATCCCAAGAGGAGCTGTGGCATATCCCAGATCAGATTGACCAAGTTGATAATTTGCTGTCATCTGTTGCGACCGCCCAAACATCGAGTACCACGGAGTCTGGTTGCCTTGTGTGGAAGTGGCGGCATTGCCGAAGTTGCCACTGTTCTGCAAGAACAGTTTTGCTTCATTGATATTTCCGCCGAAATATGGAGCAAGCATGAGAACCTGTTGATCTTGATTGAATCCGGAGTTCTTCATGTAGCCGTAGAGCGAACTTCCGACGGTTGTGTGTGTACCTGGTACAAATGAGGATATGCCGCCCTGCTGTGCTGCAAGGATGTTTACAATGTCCTGCGAACCCAATTTCCCACCGAGTGTCTTCTGCATGGCAGCAAACAACATGCCTTGGGTATATCCACTGGCCCCCATGACGCCACTGTTCAGTTGTGAGAATAGTTGACCGCCACGCATACCGCCCATGGTGTTGACGGATTGTGCGTACATTCCTGCGAAATATGTGGGGTTGTTCAACATTGCATTCTGAGACACAACACTGTTTGCAGACGACATCAATCCTGTGTAGAACGGTCCCTGCCGACCTTGCATTCCCGCAGAAGTCGTCGCGTTATTCAACATCCCCTGAAACTGTGTCGGAGAAAGTGTTGCGCCATATCCCTGCGTCAATCCGAGTGTGGCTGAAGTCGCCATAATCTGTGCAGACTGTGACGGACTGAGGCCATTCATGTACCCAAATTGTGCCGTGGAACCCACAAGACTTGCAATGTTTTGCTGTGTCAGGTTCCCAAAGGATTGTGTCAACATCTGTGCCGACTGAGCGGATTGTTGTAAAGTCTGCCCAAACTGCGCTCCCGCGGTTGAAATGGCCTGACGAAATGCTTCTACATTCGTTGCTGTGGTACTCAGTGAATGTGACAACGCGTCAATAGGACTGCTTGACTGTTGCCACAGGTTAGATCCTTGTTTGAATTGATCAACGCCGTACATTACGGCTCCGCCCATGGTGACCCACGGCAAATACTTCTTCGCGGCTCCCCCGACTGCAGCACCAAACCCCATTGCAGACGAAGGAGGAATTCCACCACCGCCACCTGCTCCACCCGCAGATGCTGGAGCACCGAGTTGTGGTCCATATTGACGATAAAAGTTACTGATTGCCGTGTTGTCCGACTGAGAGTTAAACGCTGCCTGTGCGTAGGCGCCACGAATTTCGCCTGGCATCGTATGCACATTGGAAGACAATCCAGCAAACCAGCCATTCATAGCCGATTCGCTCATGGGTGCAGAGGTTGTTGGAACGGTTGTAAGCATGGGCCGCGGACGTCGTCCAGGACCGCCAAATAGCTTGTTCTGAAATCCTGTCGTCATTTGCGACAATACGCCCGCTTCGGGTTCGTAGACTTGTTGATACCATTGGTACAACCCTTGCGGCGTATTGAGGTCATATTTTGGAGCACCATTGCTGGCGCGTTGCCTTCGTTGGGGTGTGCCTGTGTTCGCTGGATTTACCGTTCCACCCCCGGAAGCGGTAGCGGTATACATGGATGCCGGTTGCATCCGCGCAAACGTTGCGCTGATACTCCGTGCCTTGCGATCAATCTCATCAAGGAGAGTAGACATCTGCCGGAATCCCGACAAATCAGCACTCGTAGTAACTCGGTAATTGGCCTCCACTATTCCCACCCCACTTCCTTCGGTGTGATCGGCGTTCCTTGCTGTTGTTGTTTAATCAGTTCCCGCGCCTTGGCGAGGAAATCCTTGCTGGGCCCAAGCGGTTTATCTCCGCTCAGAATCTGCCTCAACTCAAAAAAGGCCATGACCTCCAATTCGAAGTCATAGCGAGTCATATCCCTTAGGCGTTCGTCGTGCGCGGGAACATGCCAGAGAAATCGGTACAGAAACTCCCATTCACTAGCCTTGCTGTGGATCCACTGTTCCTTGTTTTGCTGCCACTGGCTTTCGAAAGGAGTCGATCCATTTGGTTACCTCTTCCGAAACCTGATCCATAACATAGGCGGGGAGTTTTCCAAAGTCCGTATCCTCCGGGCCTGCGCACAGATGATTGAGTAGAGCAATGTTCTGCGAGTATCCGAAGCCAAACGTAAGACCTTCCGTGACTCCTTGACGAAGATTCCTTGCTTCTACGTCGATTTGCACGTAGTCCATGGAACTCGGGTAGCGGAAGGTATAGGTGACGCCATCAAGACCGGTAATTTGTTTGCGCGTTGGATCCATGTGTTATCGTCCTCCTAAATTAGGTCCATGCTTGTGTATCACGTGCGATCCATGACAGGTTGTAGGTGACAATGTCCGTTCCAGGCACCTGTATGGCATCCTGGTTGTACTTTGCTTCCCGTACGTAGTAAGCGGTGTCGCCGGTCTGCTGATCAACAATCGCGATGTCGTATGACCCTGCATAGACTTCATCTGCCAAAGAACCGCTTGGAGCCAGTCCCTGTGCAGCCATGGATGGTGCAGAGTTTGATTGTCCCTGAAGCGGGACCATGTTCGTTGCGGTAACTGTGACCGATGCCTGCGTCACTGGCTGATCGATCAGGAGTGGTCCACCAACGCCATAGACAGGTCGACGGTTGACGGAGCGAGTCACGGAAATGGTCTCGCAAAAGCCAACCACCTTAGCGTTGATTACGATGTATACGTTATTGCCGGTATATACCGGTGCGTATTGCGTTTGAGTTGGCAATTAATTCCCTCCTTACGCCGAGACCGACACAGTGGTCGGTGTGATGGAGAGGACAATGTAATTCACCGGCACGTCAAACGCAGCTTGAGCCGTACCAGAAATCTGGTCGCCAGAACCCTGCATATTGACATCCGACGATTGTGGCTTTGCAGCCAGATAGCCGCGGTCATACCAATACGTGAGCCGCGACAGAACCGCTGCCTTTGCACCACCGACGGTGATTACGGTCATCGGCTGGCTAACATAGGTTTTGAGAATCTGGTTGAGGTCTGTCGTGATGATGTCAGCTACGAGACCCGTAGAATTCTCCACCTTGTCGTAATTGGTGTTCTGAAGCCATGTCGTGCGGTCATGACTAACAACCACCTTGCCCGTATCATCCGTGTAAAGAACACAGACACCGCCATTCAAAGCCGTTGATACGGTGGAAGGTGCAACCGTCTGACCCATGCCGTTCGAGTTGACTGTATGCAGCGTAAGTGATTGAGAAGCAGGTGTTGCCGCCCTCATGCCCATCAATTTTGCGGCGACGAGATACGGCGCAAACGTGGTCTGATTGCCGTTGTAGTCGACACCTTTTTGCTCAGGCCACACAATCGTTGTCCGATTGCTGTTGATGCTTGATGCATAGGACGTTTCGGTTGCAATCGTTTGACCTGTGGTATCTCCCACATACCCACGCCGTGGCTGGCCAATAGAGGCCATGTAATGGCAGTGTGTGTCATTCATTACCCACATCGACTCGGACGAAGAGACCGGGGCGATGAGTTGTACACCCGTGATACTTTGTGCGGTCGTATAGGCATTCTGCCAGTCGGAATTGGCGGCGCTTGGCGTTGTGCCTCCGGTTGCATACGTCCATGTTCCAGCCGTTGCGAGAGAGGTTGCACCCGTCTGCCTTGTGGCGGTGAAGTACGCATTCTGTTGGTTGAACCAGCGCACAGCAGCTGTCACATTGGCAGAAAAAACGGTTGGCGTAGCCGATAAGAGAGACACAACTACTGCAGACACATTGTCAAACAGGGCACCCGTTGGATCCTGCGTGTTCGGGTCAAGAACGGTCGCAGTAAATCCGAGCAACTGATTAATCTGGTTGACCAGTTGCTGCACCGTCGTGCTGCTGTCCAGCGTAATGGTAGCAATCGTGGGTGTGGTCGTGCCGTTGATGGTCAACGTCGTATCCGTGATGGTGATGGTTACGTTTGTGTCCGCACCTGTGTAGTAGACATTGAACACCGGAAGTGCAATGTTGTCCTGTGAACTCGTCGGGTACGTTTGACTGCCGGGTCCGACAAAGTCCGTTGCCTGACTGACCTTGTACCCCGCTGTCGTGCCTGCTTGTACCTGCCACTTGGATGAATTAGCGATCGTTCCGTAACTCATCGTGGTTAGTGCGATCTGCGCCACTGCACTACCGTTGTTAATGCTGCTGGTGGCCTGTGTTGCCAGTTCGGGGCGAATGGCCACCAACTGGCTTGGACCCGACGTTCCCGCGCCATCAAATGCGTTCAGCACAGCCTGCAGCAGGTCTCCGCCCTTAAGGACAGATACTGCTTGTCCGGGGCTAGAGAGAGTCAACTGCGTATTTGGCTGTCCATCGGTAGCGGGACCAATAAAAATGACCCCGAGTCCACCTACGTTCGTCTGACCGCTGAATCCCTGGTCATTGACGACGACAGATGTTCCCGGAGCCGACATGTACACACCATTAATGTACGGCATCTAGCACGACACCTCCTTACTTGGGTATGAAGTTTTCAAACTGGAGCAGGTCTGCTTTCCATTCTTCGAGCGTTTTCTTGAATTCGTTCACCTTCTTCTTGGCGTAGGCAAATGCAGCGAGAAGTTCACGCTTACTTTTTGCCTCCATTGCGTTCAAAAAGTCGTCGAGGTAGATTTCATCCCGAACCACAGATGGCTTTGCAGAGGTCTTCTGCACGTCTGTTTCCGTGGTCTCAGGTTGCGTCTTTGGCATCTCTCACCAACCTCCTTCCCTAATTGTTGGCGGTAAGCGTTACAGTAGCGCTGGTTACGGATGCAACAGGAAGAGGTGTCCATGTATCCATGTGCTGACAGGTTACGTTGACGGTACGTTCAAACGGAAACACGATGTCTTTCATACTGTCCGGAACTGGCCGCAGGGCGCCCATCGACAAACGTTGATTCATCAGTCCATAGGTGTTCTCCAGCGTCTGTCGCTGCATTTCAAGCGCCCACCGCACAAGTGCCTGCATCCATAAAAGCCAATTCTGATTTGGGCCAAACACATGCACTGCGTACAATGCTTCGAATGTTGTCCCATACTCATAGTTGGTGGATGTCTGCTGCATGACGGTGCCAACAAACCTTCGTGTAGCTACTTCCTGACTTGGCTCCATCGTGATGGCAATCTGCGGTGCCTTGGTGGGAGAGAGACTATACCCTACCTGAATCGCTACCTGATTGGCAGCATTTGTCCACCAGTCGGTGATCTGTGTCTGGTTTGTCGTAGTCTCCTGTGCATAGATGTCTGGCACAAACGCGCTCAGGTTCTGACGAAATAGAGTCAGAGCATCGCTGATGACGGTCTCTATCGAGCGTTCGGCGAGAATAACCATGCATCAAACACCTTCCCCCACGCTTCCCCAATGTGTGCCTCAACGAGTGGTATCATAAAGTTCCAGACGGACTCCGATACCGGATTTCCCTGCTGACCAGGATTCCACCAGGACTCCGCTGGTGACTTGTCCGACACTGTGCGGAATGTCATGTACCCGACACCCCGCATTTTGACCATGCCGCTATATCTCGTTGTTTTCCGCACATACCCCGTTGACGAGACATTCAAGGACAGAAGCGACAGGTTTGATGTGGCTGGAATCTGCCACAGCCCCTGACGTCCTTCACCCCATCGGTAGACATTGCGTGTGACTCCGAGAGAATCCATGTAATGCCCGATGATGGCGGAGGTTTCAAGTTGGTCAGCCATTGCCTGGATATGTGATGGCATCGAATCGCGGTTATGAGTGAAGGGGATGATGTTGTACCGCGATCCATCCTTCGCTATGCGGTGTCTTGGACCGTTTAGTAGACCCGGTTTCATATCCCATGGCTTGATACCCTCTTCGATGTTCCCGAGGTCTGGACCGGTGACCGTGAATTCAAACTGACCCAAGGTCTGATAAGATACAGTCGGCTCATCCAACGTCACAGGACCCGTCATGCCAGGAAATACCGAACCTTGCAAAGCACCCTTTAATGCACCCTTAAACGCACCTGCGGCTTCTTCCATTGCGTCACCGATGATGCGGTAGTCGGGTTCGACGGGTGAAACATGAGGCGACCACTCAAAGTTGACGGTAAGCATCGTTTCTCACGACTCCTGCAATGTTGGCGCATTCGGAAGGATGATGTGACGCTTACGGAGTACGGCGCGTTGCCCCAAGTCCTGTCCAAACGCCAAACGCGGACTCGGCGGATTAAACGCCACCCACTCAAACTGAGCACCATAGCGGATGGAGTAGACATCTCCGGTTATCGGTGTGTTTCCGACCCACGTGATGGTCTTCCCGGAGTACGTAAAGTCAGTTGGTGGATTGTACTCCGTCGCTATTCCTGTGTTTGGATCGACTGTCCATGCCGCTTCTGCGACTGCAATGTTGTAATCCGCATTGTCCGTAGTACCGGAACCACGCGTTAGAACCTGGCTGTAGGTCGGTACGCCAATCGGCCACGGTAGCATCACCAGATCGTAATCGTCCAAGTGGATGGCTCCGGGCATTGGGGACAGAACCATATCGCCATATTCCATGAGGCCGTACTGCACCAGATCAAGGTTCTGATCAATGTTTGATACAAGCGCGAGCACAAACACCGGCGCATTAGGATACAGAACACCAAAACCACCACAAGCTGCACAGTTGATGTTGTTTGGGCTCTCCGGTGTATTCCCACACGGACATGAGGCTGACTTGTAAACGGTGACCTCATAGGCAAAACCACCTTGGTCTTGTGCCTGCCACAACTGGTTATAGAGCCATGGAATGGGTGCGACAATCGGGTTATTCGCCACTCCAACTCACCTCCCGAGTTGAGCAAACACAGGTCCGTTATGGGCGGCCCGCCACGATTTAATGTAGTCGGAGGCGCGTGTTTCGAACTTTTCAATCGCTCGCGAAAACGGTCCATCGGTGCGAAGATTCACACTCTGATCAAATCCGTCCACGTTATGCGTAAACGACTGAACACCCGGATAAAAAGCATTGTTGAATACCTCAAGGATCTTGGCTGCTGCAAGGCAGGCAATCGCATCTACCATATCCTCCGGGATCGGATAGATCCCCGCCGTGTATGTGATCTGCGTGAACTGTGGCACATGATTCATCTGCCCCATCGTGAAGAAGGGAAGCCACATGCCAGCACCAGGACTAGTCACCGCCATGGCACCTTCCACCGGAACAATCTGTACGATCCCGGCATTAGGTCTGGTTGTGATCCATGGCTGCGGAACCTGCAGAATCCCAAAGTTCGGAGGTAATGCGAACAGGATGTTTGACACGTTGATAACAGGTTTGTGCTTGACCTTGATTGTCGACCATTTCTCAAACCGTCTCGTCGTGTAGTCATAAGGGACTTCCAGCATGTCGTAATCCTGCCCCGCTATTGCAGGTTGCCCGGAGACCATCCCGGTCGAATTGCCAGCTGTCGAGAGACTCGTAATGATCTGCGGTGGCTGTCCAACGACACAAGCCAGAATCACACGTGGAACGACGAACGAGTCAAGTTTTGTTTCGAACTCGCCGACGGCCGCATCAATCTTCTGCTGAGCAATCGTACTGACATCCGTTCCTGTTGCCGTCGCCGTAAGTGGGATTCCAGCGAGATAGTTATTTAACACCAAAGTGGAAGTGACCAAAGTCGTAATGGGATTGCCATTGACAAACGTCTGGTCACTTCGGTATGAACTCTGGTATGAGGAATAGGGAGGACTCGCGAAGTTCGTCAATCCAATTCCCCCTTATCCGAGTCGTTCCAGCCACCCGCTCAGAATGCCGCTGGTAGGAGCTGTCGAACACGTTGCTTGTATTCCGACATAGGGCAGGTACTGGCTTGGTGTCGACAGCGCAATGATGCCCGTTTCGGGGTTGCCAGTGCCGCTATAGGCAGAGACGCTGGTTGCTGTTCCGAACGGATACCAGCTCACACGGTCCCGAGACCACATTGGCTGTAAACTCACTGCCTGGTTGAGTGTCGAAGTAAAGAGCGCCGTCTTGTAGGGTGCATAGACCTGATCAAACGGTACACCGGTCGGGTTAGCGCCGGACGGTGCAAGGCTCATATGGGCGGTTGTGTCCGTGATGGGAAGGTCCTCAAAAAGAATAGACTCGCCATACGTGAGCATGACGAGTCGTCCTCCCTGCGAACCACCACCATTGACATCCGGATCGCGTGGAATCCAGTCCCATTGTGCCTTGGAAACATTATCTACAGGTTTCCCGAAGGATTGACCCATCCGTCAAACCCCCTTAGTTGTTGCCGGGGCCGTTTGTGACGATCTCCCATGCAAACGTGAGACTCGCGACACTCCCCAGCACGTTAAATGTGGTTGCTGTGGGTGCGTTTGTGGTGTCCAAATACACCACACCATTGGAAGTGGGTGTGATATGAATCTGGTAATCGGCCGGAATCACACCGAGATTGTGCGTAATGGCCTCCGTGGTGCCGACTGTGGCGTTCGTTGTGCCCGTGCCGGACGTACCAAACAGGTTATCCGAGTTGACACCGCCTTGCGGTAGTGCCATATCGTTGACGAGATTTCCGTTCACACCTTGCTTGGTAAACGGGTACACGTCCGAAAAGCGTTGTCCGCGAGTAGGTTGCTGATAATTTTGTGGCAAGATGAATCACCTCACTCTGATTTCTTGGCCGTGCGCTTGCGTTTGGGTTTTTCTTCAGATGCTTCCATGGTTTCATTACCGGTTGCATCATCCGCCGGCGCATTGTCGGAATCCGATTCTTCATCCGAAGAATCAGGTGGCTCGTCATTGACTTTCGCAGAACTTTCTACCTGTTCGCTTTCTTTCACATCCTCCACAAGGAAGTGAAAACGGCGAAGCCGATCAAGTTCTGCAGTAGTTAGTTTCGAACCGTCCGCCCATCCGTCTGCACCAAACGTGATTTCGTTCTCCAATACCACCAAACGGTCAAGTTTCGCACCGTTTGCAGGTCGAATCCGTACCATGTCATCCGCTCCTTAGAAAAAGGGCCAGCACTCATACGCTGACCCTTATTTCGTTATTGATTAGGTTAACTGAACAGGAGCAGTTGACCCCCCGGGAATCTGGATGTTCTTGATCAACACACAACGGCTTGGCACATAGATGATCGGTGCGCCGATAAGCGCTACTGCGAAGTACCGGGCGAGTGCCGGGATAGGTAGCGGCCATTTGAAGAATGGTAGCAGTTGCTTAAACACTGCGCCTTCTTCAGGGTCGTGGTTAATCAAGAACACATCATAGGTCCCTGCAACAGTCGTGTTCTCGTCGGTAAAGCTCTGCGTGGTGCCAGTTCCTGCATCGACAACCTTCAGCACGGGCAGGTATGCACCGCCGTTCATGCTACGGTAAATCTGGTAATACGATGCTCCGTTCGTGCCCGTTACACGATTCCATGTCACAGTCACCGACTCACTGGCTCCCACAGTAACGCTGGTCGTCGCTGCAGACAGTTCTGACGGACCATAGCTGTTGACAGCTTCCACCTTGTAGGTCACAGGGCCGCCATTGTACCCAACACCATATTGGTTGGCGTTGGCCGGGGTCTCCCACTTCGATGTGGCAATGTTCGGATCCTCAACAGAAGTGGTATTCAGTGCCGAACCTACACCCGTCGCGATGGACGGCGCGTTCTGGATGGTTGTCGTGACTGGCTGGTCGACATTCAGGAAAATATCGTTCTCAAACGGGATGTGACCATAGGTGGAATTGTACCCACCAACGGGCGTACCAACGTTGAGCGAACCTTCCCGCATCAGCGCAACCTGGTCAATACCATAGCGCTGTGCTGGGGCATACGTCTTGCTCCAGTAAGACTGAACCACAGGGGCCATGTATGTCTTGTACATACCGGATGTGATGTCGCCAGCATTGTCCTGCACAGCCTGCGCTGCATTTTCCAGCAGATCCGGTGTGAGCGGGCCTGCTTCGGCGTCAATCACAACGTTCGAGAAACCGTTGTTAGAGGCGAAGTCGGTGATGATCTTCTTCCATCCGTCAAACTCGGTTGCCATTATGGAGGAATCTCCGTAGTAGATCAGACGGTTTACTCCACCAAGCAGGAACCGGGTCGCGTTGTTGATCTGCAGGGCTTCTGCGGATCCGCCAACCACTTCCGTGGCCATGATCGCGATGTCCGTGCTGTATGCGGTCGACAGATACTTCATCGGAACCTGCAGACGGCTAAAGGTCGAGTCATTGCCAGCCGGGGTGCCCATGGCGGAAGTTGTGACACCACCACGAGTACCATAACTGAGCAGTTGATCATACTCTTCATTCATCGCGTAGGCTTCCTGCTTCGCAATGTTGCGCCACGCTTTGACGTTCCGCATTTTGAAGGAGACATTTTTGAGCGTGCGAGCCAAGGATTGCGGAATCAGGGAGCTACCATCTCCAGGGCCACCAGGGGTCGAAGGAGATGCGACAAGAGCTTTTTGCAGACGATCAAACGTCTGATTGGACAAGTTGCCGCCCATGTAGTTCCCGGTCAACAAGCCGCCATTGTCCATTTGCAGAGATTTAACAAGTTCTGGTGCCATTACGGTCAACGAGGCCACCACCTATTCTTGAATTTGTGGATCAAAAAAAGCGCCCATTATGGACGCTTGGGTAAAACTTGTGGGTGAAATGTTAGATCAGCTTTTCCTTGTGCAGGAGTTCCTGAGCTGCGTTGCTGGTATTTGTCCAATCGCGGTCATTCTCCAGAATCGTCAGGTCGCGCATACTGATGCCTTCAAGACCCTTCTGGAAAGCGTCTTCCACAACATCAAGCGCCTTGGCAAGGTTGAACTCCTGCTGTACGGCGCGTTGGGAAGTGGATACCGGCATACCGTAGCCCTTACGAATCGGCTGTGCCTGACCCCGTGGAGCCGCGGCTGATTCCATCTGCCCGAAGCCCGTAAACTGAGCCTGCGCCGCCACGAGAGACTTAGCCATCTGGCGGTTCTCGTTCTTGATCATCTTCTTCAGTTGGCGATTCTCCAGACGAAGGGCGCGAACTTCGGCCACAAAATCGTCTTTCATGTCAAATACAGCGTCGGTGAGAGACTTGATGAACTCATTCCCGTCGACGTACTTCATGGCATCAGCTCCCAGTGCTTTTCTGACCTTGCGACGGCGCGTTTCGGTCTTTTCATCCGCCTTGGAAGACTTGCGGTGACGTTCGTCGCCTTCTTCGTCGTCCTCGTCTTCGTCCTCATCAAGGTCGTCGTCGTCGTTGGAGAGATCGGAAAACTCTTCATCCATGTCGCCACGTGCGGGCGCATTGGACTTCTTCACCTTGCGACGTTTGTGACCACGAACCGCCACATACTCGTCGTCATCCTCTGGCAGTTCCAGAGACTCCAGGTCTTCTTCGTCAAGGTCGTCGTCATCCCCCAACGGATCGTAAACGTTCGCGCCGCGATTGTCCTCAAAGTCTTCGTCATCCGGGTCTTCCGACGTGTCGTCGTCATCATTGACGAAGTGTTCCGGAGACTGAGTCGTTGCGTTGGTGTCCTCCATCCAGTCGTCCAACTGGTCGTCAGACTGTCCAGATTCACGGTCGAACACGGCCATGTAGTCGGTCTTACCAGCACGTTTCCGGCTGGGAGCGTCCTTTTGGCGCTTCGGCAGTTTGGCACCGCCATTTGGATCGCTCGGTGCCGTGACAACAGACTTTTTAATTTGCGCCTGTACGATCCGGTCGAAATCCGACAGGGTCGCTGTAGCCTTTACATTTTTCGGCACGGTTTTATTCCTCCTTCGTGAGTAGGCCAGAACCTTTGAGCAGAGACAAAATGGCATTTACTTCGGCTCCGTTCCGGTGTTCACAGCCATAAAAATGACGGGCCGCTGTGCGCAGTCCGCCTTTGACAGTTCCGTCCGCATTAATGTGCGGGCAGTGTGGATTATTGCGTATATGCTCACGCAGATGGTCGCGAATGACATCGAGTGGATGCCCTCTTGACCTCTGATGTAGCTGGGTCAGTCTTTTATCCAGGGATTTCATCACAAGTGGCTCCCGACTGAGTGCATATCTTGCACACCATGTCGCCTGGTTCTCTGGGAGTCCATGAACATCCATGAAATATGCAACGTCCATGTCATGCTTGAAGGTTCCGACCGGATCGAAGTACGGATTGTTTGATTTCACAATAAGGTTCCCACTGTGAATATCCGTAATATCTGCCGCCCATCGACTTATTGCTATTCGTCGCGTATCCATCGGACGATATTCCACACTTGCTCCCGCTGCGAGGCTCTTTGCAAAATCCACGAACGTACCCGGATGAACCGGTGTGGGTGTTAGCGCCACATTGCGGATAAATGCTTTTAGAATACGCGTCGGATCTTGTGGGTCATATTGCTTCACAACACCCTCGATAGACATTCCATAGCGCCGTGGCCACCCCGCTTCTTTCAGCGCCTTCATTTGCTCAATGATCTTCTGCATCAGTGGCGTTTTTAGTGCCTTCCACTTGAGCCAGAACCCCTGCGGTGTAATCTTTCCTTCGAGAGGCACACCGACAATGGTCTCAGGTTGATGATCGTAGTTCACGAACCCACCACTACCTGGCGGGAGCCCTTTGCCGAGTAGATAGTCAATCTCAAGACCGTTTGGCAGGACTTCTTCACCTTGTAGGTCTCGACCCGACAATGAGGCGATCCCTTCGAAGATCCAATCACCGTTTGCATCCTGTTCGGACTTTACAATCTCAGCGCCGAAGTGGAATGACTTTTCTACCAACCGTTCTCACCACCCTTCATTGTGAAATGGTCGGATGTCCGCATAAAAATAGCGCCTTGGCTCACTCGCCTTGGCGCATCATTCGTTGCCCGTGATCCGTGATTTCCGTCGACCTTGAGATACCCGAAGGGCTTTCTCTGGAAGTGTTTCGTCACGTTCATTTTGTCTGTCATCGTCTGGTTCATCCAGCGACAACCTTGACTGCCTGGTTCGTTCGTCCTTGATTCCAAAGGCCCGCCTCACTGCGGTTGATACGTCGTCATCGTCATCTGAGGTGTCCTCGTAATATTGGAACATGCGGGCAATAGCTCTGACTTCTTCCTCAGTCGCTTCAAATCGGAATAACTTGATTGCTTTGATTTTCACGGTTCATGCATCTCCTTTTTTGTTCACTTGGCAATGGGAAATACGATGGTAAAGGACTTTTTCATTTCTGCGTCCTTCAACACAAGGCCAAAGTGTTTCTTGGCAAAGCGACGAATTCTCGCCTCAACACGTTCTAGGTCTTCCTTGCTGTACTTGGAACGGTCCTCTTTGGTATGAATGTATCTCCATGCTGCAAGTGTGCGTTCGCGGCTTGGCTTGCCATTCTTCGTGAGTGGGTAACTGTCATGTCTGGGATCAGCAAACACTTCGTCGGCTCCATAACGATCTCGTTTGGAACGTTTGACTTCACGCCATTCGGATTTGGTACGCATGGACTTTGACACCTCCTCGCCTCCCGTTACTCGTTGTGCGATTCGCATGGCTTCAGGAGACCTCATTCTTTGCCATGCGCCTTTTTCACCGTTTGGACCAGCGGCAGTCGGTGACCAATGAAACCCGCGAGATTTAAGTTTTGCACGAGTTTCTGCATCCGGTTTTCCGTCGAAGAAAATTTGCACACGGTTGTCATCTACATTGTCGTGGATGATGCCGCCGTCAAACTCGTGGGAAGTGGATGTGTCGGAACGCTTACGGCTCAGTTCCTCAACGCGGGCTTTCATGCGTTTGACGTTGGCGAGGTTGTTTTGGAGCATGTAACTTGGAATACCTATACGACCCATATAGTCTGGTTCCAGCGCTTGACGAGCCAGCTTTTCACCAATACCGAGCTTCATCATCTCTTCAACTTTTTGGTCGTCCGTCAATTTCTTCTTACGGAAAACAGAGTTAATTTTCTTGTATTTCTCTTGCATCTTCTCAGCCTCGTCGATTTTGGCTTGGAGTTGTTGCACTGCGTCGTGCTCATCGGCAGAAACGGGACGATTTGGACTATATTGTTTCAATGTGTGCCCTAAATGCTTCTTTGCATTTTCAACTTTCTCTATTGCGTTTCGTGTGATAGCATCCGCCTTATCTGGTCTTCCGTTGTATTTGGCACGTCCGGTAACTGTCCACGGCGGTGCAACTTCACGCGAACGAATTTGCTCACGCATAAAATGTTCGTGTGCTCCTGCGAGCCGCTTTAACGCATCTCGCACATCGCTTGGCATTCCATCTACACCGTAGCGTTTGAGTTGCGCCATTGCGCGTTCACGGTCGGTTTGAACTTGCTCACTGTGTTGTTGGTTGAGTTTGTCTGCTGTGGTCGGCCAGTGAGTTGTATTGTTGTATCGACTGGCATCCATTTCACTGAATGGACCTGCAATTTTCGGCTTCGGTTGTTCCTGTTTTGATTGGGCTTCCGAATCTCGTTTTGCACGTTGCTCATCAAGAAATTTGCGATTCTTTTCTTCTGCCTCTTTTCTCAATCGCTCTCTCTCTTTATCGTGAGTGTCCTTTGGCAAAAAGCGTGTGCCGGCACGTTTTTCGTCGTGAATCTGATATTCACCCACACGATTAAAACGGCGTCCTCCACCAACTTCCTTCAGATCGTAATAAGGATTCCCTTCAAAGTGATGTACCTTGTCCACTTCAAATGTTCCAGAATGATTCGCTTGATCCCCTGTATAGTGAATCTGCGTCCCAACCTTGTGTTTTGGCGTTTGTGGCTCAGGCGCATTCTTGCGGTGTGTATCGGGCACCTTGTCGGCTTCTGTCCATCCGCCAGGAGGTTCATTGTTAAACGGATTTCTGGGTGCTGTCATACCTGATGGTGCGCTCGTTTGATGTCCCGGCATCACATGACTGACAGGAACCTTTACATTGGAACCCTTGACATCGACCGTCAATGTATCACCATACACATGCTTGACGGTGCCTGAGAGCTTCTTGTTACTTCCCGGCCGTTGATAAGTTACGGTGGACCCAACATGATATGGATGTCCTTCGACAATCTTCCCAATCTTGTCCACCGAGTTCCCGTGCCAGTGCTTGGGTACATCACCACCGACAATCCGTCCACTTTCGTCGATTAAGATACGCCTATAATCGCTGTGCTCTGTCGTCTTGCCGTTCTTCTTCCCAACGATTTTCCCTGCCCCGTTTGGATGAATCGTGATCCATCTCGTTCCGGATGCACTGTTGGCCTTCGCCAATTCAAACATTACCCTCACGTCGTCACCTCCTTTACCATGGTTTCACGGCCGGGGTATCGTTGCGGCCCAATGACTGATGCCCCCCGACCCAATCCTCACTCGTCTGCATTTCACGCAACTTTGCAAGAATGAGTTGGAACACATATCGCGCATGCCGACCGCTGACAGTGACACGGTTCCCACGCACATCCACTTTGCAACCGCCATACTCAGCAACGCCGTTATGTGGTTCGAACTCATACCCTGCATGGTGAAGGATGCTCCATACACTGTTGGAAGTCGGTGTATAGGTCGTGAGTGCCTTTAGGAGACGTAGCGGCCCATTCTTCGGCACATACACGTTAAACGCTGTCTGATCGTCTGAGACGCGGTAATGGGTTCCTTTTGTATCACTCTCGGTTGCCTTCACGCTCACGCTGTCACGCGCCTTTGTGCCCATGACGCGGCGGTAAAAGGTGTATACGTCTTGTGGGCCACTCGCGTGTGTATCTGCACCCCAGGATTCGAGCCAGTCGTCTGCACGAGACTGTTTCCCTGGCATCGTGGCGAATGGAGAGGGAGTGCGATAGTCGCCGGAGTCAATGGACTTCTTCACGTTGCCGCTGACAAACTTTCGCATGAGTGCATCCCATTTGTTATCGCCAAATCCGAGCTTGTCTTTGAAGGTGTTGCGTGTGATGCCTTGTTCCTTGACAAACTCTTTGAGTGGCGGATTGAAATGATAGGCGGACACGTCTGACATGCGTGTGGCAATACATGTAGCCTTCGTACCACGAAGAAGGAAGTACCACTCTCCCCACCCGTCTGATGCTCGCCATACCTCGCCTTTAATGCCTTCCGCACGTTTAGACCAACGCGGACGATCTGGTTTCTCGTCTTTGTCGCTCACAAAGTCTCTGTAGGCACGCTCATAAGCGCGTTGTAAGGCTGGACGAATGGTTTTCTGATCTGTGTGCCCATCATTGGTTCTGAGTGCTTTGGAAACGGTCTCCTGTGGCGCGTGACGGTCTTTCATCGTGTCAATGATGGTGCCAATGATTTGACGCGCAAACACGCGGTCCTTTTCCTTTTCGTCCTCGCTCAGTTCCTCATACGGGACATACATGGACTCCCACGCTTCTGCATGGGCTTCTGGCATCTCAGGTGCAACCTTCTTGGCAAAGTCCACCCATTGATCGTGGACATCGGCAGCAATCGCTTCGAGTAACAGGCCCGATTCTGTATTCAGGGTAGAGACGAAGTCGTAGAATGCATCCTTCATCGGGTCAGCGATGGATTTTCCACGCATTTTATCGCCTTCCTTCCGGAGTTCATTCATGGTAAACACGGACTTATTGAGCTTGCGCCGATGCATCTCGGCGTCCCAAGGGCCATCGCTATGTTTACCCGTTGCCACCCATGCTTGAATTGACTTCTTACCGGCATGTTGGAACGCCAATGTGCGATGGTAGCCGTCTGCGATTTTGTATCCACCCTTAACCTGCACCAGAACGACGGGCTCCATCTTCTCGCCTGATTTGATTGCTTCCGCTATCCGTTGCACCTTGTCTGGATTGCGACCGCCAGGTCTACGTGCCATTTTGATGTTGGAGAGGGGCACACGTTTCAACTCCCAATTTTCGCCCTTTACCCATTTCAGGACATCGGCGGGGTAATTCTCACGCAGGTAGGCATAGACATCTTCTCCTTTGTGACGGCTTTGCGTCTGCAAACCCTTGCGAATGGGCACGATAAATTTGTCTGCCATGCGAATCACCTCACTCGTTGTCTTGAAACAGAAGTTCGCCCCATCGTTTCTTATCTACACTTTTATAGTTAGACATTGGAATGGTCGTCCATAAAATCGGCTTGTTGTCGCGGAATCCAACCATCACAACTACGCTTTTATCGCGTTCACCCATGACGTGATAGCCTGCGATAAAAACGCGACCATCTTCATTCCCTTTTCCGACAGGTTGCTTCCAAACTTCCCACGGCTGAATCAAAGTTTCTACTGCGGCACGAAAATAACGGATACGATTGTCTGCCTCAATGCGTGACTTTTCATTTTCCCAATGTCCGTAATACTTTCGTTCAATACTGATGTACATGTTTCCGTAACTTGATGGCAGACTGACCCATCCGTTTTTGTCGGTGTGGAATATCTCTTTTAGGCTGTGCAGAAACGAATTCAAATCTTCGACTGTTTCAATGGGCTTGACCAATCGGCTTGCTTTCTTCCGCATAACTTCATCCCACCTCGGAAGGTTATATTCCTTCCATGTTTTCTTGCTTGTCACAGGTTCTTTGTCTGGTTTCCAATGGCCCGACACTTTGTGGATGTGTCCATTCTTGCTTCGCCGGTAATATTCGCGCGTCCACCCCTTCTTGATGGGAATCAGGAACAGGATCATACACTCACCAATTCCCGTTTCGGTGCCATATAACTGTATGGATCCCCGCCGCGATACTTTACAATCACATGCCTGCATTTCGGATGAAGTGGCAGACAGGGTATCCAGTCTTCGCGTTTGCGCCCAACGTTACTTTTCCCAGGCCATAGATATTGCTCGCGCTGTTGTTTTGTCGGGTTCTCGATTTTCACCGGTGAAACGTAGAATACTTTCCCCTCAAGAAGATGTTTGCAAGCGGAGCAAACTTTGCCGTCCCCAATGACAGGCACAACCACATGCTTCCCTGCGAGCATCGTCAATGTGGCATCGTTATACGCCATGCTCATCTCGGTCGCAGCGATGGTCTGAAAGTGTTGACCGTAATGGGCCCACCGTTGTTCCAGCCGTTCTGCCAGTTCGTTTGCTGTGATACTTTCGCGAATGGCTTGTACGACTTGCCAGCGTACATCCTCGCGCATTCCGCCTGCCCATTCACGCATCTTTGACGCAGCGGATTGACGGGCGATCCATTCGGCCTGCTTTGGATACTTCGGTATGTTGACCACATGTAGAGTCCCGGGTGCTTCCGGAACGTTGATCCACGGTCCCTTTTCAGGCAAACGATCAATATGCTTGACCCTGCGTTCTGCAAGTTGAATCACATTCGATATTTCTTCTGCTACATGATCCACATTTAACGGATCATCTTCCGTTACATCCTTGACACGCTGATACGTGCGAAGCGATGGTTTATTTAACGCATCCCTGGTGACAGCCCAGGCATCCTGCATCCATGTGGCTGCAAACCCACTCGCATATTTCAAGATTCGTTCTTCCGCTTGTTGCAGATTCGGATCAGGCCACGCTTCGGAGGTGTCGCCAGACAGTTCCTTTAACCGCTGTTCCCAATTCAGCCAGTCCATGCGACACCATCCTTTCTATGCTAGTTTCAGTGCCCTCCACGCCTTTTCCACGGCCTTTTCGTCTTCTGATGTATTGAGGGGCACATCCTGCGCTCCGACGCCTTGTGGACCGTTTCCGGGTGCTTGTGGCTGACTAAATCCATTCTCTTGCATCCATACCTGCAGTAAACGTGGATTAGCCGGAGCATCCAACCACTTTACATCCGCCGACGTTCCTGGGGGGGCTTCTTCAAGCCCCATAGCTTTGCGCCATTCCCGGCCAGTTAGGGCACCCTCGTTTAATTGCTTGTCAAGATAGGTGACTTTCGCCTGCTCATCCTCTGCATTGATGCCGGTCCAACGGAACATGTAACCAGGAGCAAGATATGGCATGATATGCTGATTGATCGACATTTCCACGAGGTCGAGAATCGGCAGCAAACCTTTATCCCGCGACAGGTCAATCTTCGCCTCAGTGTTATCCGATGCGCTGATACCACCGCTATTGCTCGCGGTTCTCTGCCCGATCTCTACAGGATCGGTGAGAAACACGCCCGCAATCTTCGTGGAAATTTTGTCGAGGAAGTCCCCCATTTCCATATCGCGGTTTGACTGTTTCATCGGAATCCACTGAATGGAGGACCCGCCATTTGGGGAAGGTTCGACCGCTAGAGCCACGGGCTTATGCTGACCCACAACACCCTTTACGTCCGTATCCCACATGGTATTAAGGGATTCCATGGTATCCTCCGACATATTACCGATAAGCGCAAGAATGCCGGGTGGTACGCTACCATGGTCGAAATAGTTGGAGTTATACTGGAGTGCCAACACTTCAGCGGCAATCCAGTCGGATGAACCCTCGGTCGGAGAAATGGCATAGCCGCCATTTTCGATGTCCGTCACAGGATCCGCCTGCATGTACATGAGTTCGTCCTGTGCATACTCGGTTTCGATCTGACCGTCAACCACCTGCACATAGCGCACCGGCTGTTCGAGTTCGCGGCCGTATCGAGTCGTAGGGATGTATCGCTCTGCCCATTGCAATTCAATCGTGGCGGAGTCAATGCCCCAATACTCTGACAACCGGCCTTCCTCGTCGTACACGAGTTCCGTTGCGCCAGCCCCGATGATTAGGATGTCTCGTATTGTGGACTTCAACCACTTGCTGAAGTCTTTGCGATCCCACGACTTCTTGTTGCCTGCACCCATGATGAAGTTGTAGGCATATGCTGCAACCTTCTCGTCATGCGCTGTTTTCTTCCCTGGATCGTCGATACGAACAATCTCAAATCCGCGATCTCCTTTATGCCTTGGGGCACGTGCGAAACTCGCCACTTGGGACTGTCGCAGACGGATGATAGCTTGTACCGTCGGAGACAGTTTTGCAAGCTGACGGAGCTGAGTCCAGGATAGGGAAAATCCCCCCCAACGGCTGCCCGGCGGTGAAAACGCCCAACTCGGCGAGACAATAACGGATCTCCTACGATGCGGCTTATCTTCAAGACTACGCTGTCTGGTATCGATGGTAGGCATGGGCATCACCTCCTGTCATCAGTGGTGTCAGTTCACACCTTCGGCCACCGGCGTATTTGCCACTTCCGCCTGCATCCGGTCCCATTCTTTCTGCACCTGTTCGCCAAGCTGTACCCGCCGCTTTTCCAGTGATTCCTGTGTCACTGGCTTGCCGGTTACACTTGCTTCGCAAACGGCTTCCTGCAAGGCCGTTAGGTAAATGTTCATCAGCAGTAGTTCGTCCTGAAGTTTCTGCACTTGATTAGCGAGACTCACAATCGCTTCATCTTTCTCCTTGCTGGTCATCATTCGTCCTCCCTTTGTACGTCGCATACGACAATGGAAAATTCCTCGCCAACTTCCTTGTCCACACGCTCAATGTGGACGCGAACACTCGGTATGGCCGTTAGGGCGTCTAGACTTGCAATGCCCATCAGCATGACGTAACAGGCTTCCTTGCCTGCGGCTGTGACCTGTACCTCGTTGTCGTTACGGAGCGCAATCGAAATGGACTGCGCGAGTCGGGCAATGTTTGTGGTCTTGGCTACTTTGATGCGTTGCATAGTGGGTTAGCTCCTGTTCGTGAGAAAGTCTTATAAACACAAAAAAGGCGGTCACCAACGCACATCGGACTGCACAGTTTCGTGCAATCGTCAATGCATCAGCGACCGCCTGTTATCAGGTGGGTCCAAAACAACTGTTACAGGATATTTAGAACTCTGGATCTAGCGAGGAAGATTTATAACACTGTTTCTAATTTAACGTTGTCTGGTGCCAAGTGGCGGCAGTCTCAGCAAACTGTTTTTGTCCCTCGGAAGTGCTAGTATCAAATAACCTGAAGCCAGCAGGATTGGTATCCCAATCGTAATCGCGCAAATCTATAATCTTTGTAAAAACCCCATTATTTAACATGAAATTGTGCCACTCGATGGCTGCTTCTGATGTCAGCAACCCGATGCCAACATGATCTGATACAACATAGTACACGGGCCTGTAACCTTCCCGAACCTTGTCGCTTTCCTCACGGATGCGGTCCATGCCGATGGTCACCATTTCGTCATCCTCCTGTCATTCGGTCTCACTTCCACTTGCGATATGACATGTGCCACTGGCATTTCTGACAGGTGATGGACACGCTCGTGTTTTCTCTTCCACCACCCGAACGATAAACTGGGTCCTCTTCATATTTCCACTCATGTTTGCAAAATGCAGATCGTATCACCCACGTGATATACCGCACCATATATCCTCCTATCACTCAGGTTTGTACTGATTATCACTAGCCGCGATAGACGTGCATGATTTTTGTTGCCAGTACGGTTCATGCGCCTGTATAATCTAGGCAAGTCCACAAAGAAGGGAGGAATCCGCGATGTCAACCCCAAACACCATGGACGTGTTAACAGTTGGTCTGGTCATTCTCGGTCTGTACCTCATGATCGACGCCATGACCACCAACAATCCAGCACGCCGACGCAGAGACGAACGAGACTTACGCATCATTGGGGAGGGAGCCAGTGTATTCAAGAACGTTCTATAAGCTCGTCGACATGTAACCACCTCGTTCTAGGGACGGGGTGGTTCTTGGCCACTCCACAATCTCATACCATCCATGCTCAATGACTGTCCAACCTACACTTGGCAGTTTAAACATCGGAGGATGGTCACGGTTTGGATACAACTGTTCCACCACTAGATATGTTCCATCCAGTGCGCGATAGTCAGCCGCCAATGGTGAGTTATATGGTGCAAAACTTAATATTGGCTGAAAGTAATGCTCCCACGCATAATCTGTAATGCGGATGACGTCGCCAACCTTTGCCCTTGGCGCATCACGCTTCGTTCGCTTTTGGAAAGGCCACATCTTCTCATCTCCTGTTATCAGGTTTCACAACCGAAAACTCATAAATATCCATTCCATCAATGACCTTATTTCCATCCTCATCATAGTGATAGGACGTAATCACACCATTGGGTTCAAACGTTAATAGGGCAGAACTCAACTTCGGATGCAGCATATCTCTGAACGGCGTCTTTATCGGCCTGTGGAACGATTCAACTGCATCGAAGTTAATCTGTCCAATTGGTTCCCAATGTTTATAATTCATCACTCCACCTTCCTCTTCGTGCCCGTTTCCACAAACGTCACTTTTGCCCCATGCGTGACAATCTTTGTCTCACCGTAATCCGGCAATGTCACTTCCTCGATCACGTTATCCCCACGCATGAGAATAGCGCGAATGCTTGATCCCGCGGTAGCCATGACACTCTTTTGTGCGGCATCGCGGGACTTTACCGTCTGCTGATTCGCGTGGGTCAATCGCTCATCTCCTTCACGTCATCGCGTTGAACCATGAAGTCTCGAATTTCCGTGAGTTCTGTAATGATAGTGTTTAGAGAATCGATTGACACAGCTACGCCACTTCCACCGACCCAACTCCAATTGTTCAAAGATCGTATATGATCCCATTGAAATTTATTCGAGCTAACTACCACTCCTCGAATAACCTCTGATTCCACTGTGTAATGTGCAGATATTTTCATGCCATCACCTCACGTTCAGTTTGGTATTGGACGCTGTATACCCCCAGTCAAATACATTTTTGCAGACATTATGCCACGCAGTATCTCGCGTAATCGTAATGTCTTCAGAACCAAGTGGCTTCTTGCAATACATACAAACGACTTCGGTTATCTCCTTTACTTTCGCCACAAACTCAGACGACGGTCTTTTCGGATATCGTTGCAACTGTACGCCGAGCGCTTCTCCGAGGTCCCGGATAAAATCATCGAGTTCCCATACCTGAACCGAATTTACTTCTTCCTCATCCCAAACGACCGCCGCAACCTTTTCTCCCTTTTCGTGATGGACCACACGGATGATTGATACGGCCACCTTGTCTCCTGCGGATATCGTAAATGCGTTCACTCTTCGCACACCTCATTTCCCTCGTCGTCTACCTGTTCCCATACGTAATAATCCAATGTTGCGTCGGAAGGCACTACAAGTACCGGCGGCTGTTTTTCGACAGCACACAACGCCTCCCATTGATCTATGAAAGCCTCCAAATCGCTAGGACTAAATTCTCCTCTCAACACTAGCAATCCAGACTCTCCGGCAGGAACTTCAACGGCAGTCTCACCAAATACATCACGCTCTTTTGGCTCTGGCTTGACGAGTCTGTAGCGTTTCATCACCACTCCTTTAGCGCGGAAGCCCCTGCCTTTAGGCATGGGGAGGAAGCGCGTTTTTATTGATTCATTGAGCATTTTATGCTATGCTTTTAACATGAACATAACTTTGATGGTCAAGCTCATGCCGACAACCGAACAACATAACGCTTTGCTTGGGACGATGGAGCGATTCAACGCGGCCTGTGGTGCGATTGCGGCGGTTGCGTTTGAACTGCACACGGCGAATAAGATTCGTTTGCAACAGGTGGTCTACGATGACATCCGCAAACGCTTCGGATTGTCCTCACAAATGACCGTCCGAGCCATTGCTAAGACCTGTGAAGCGTACAAACGGGACAAGTCGATTCTGCCAACCTTCAAACCACATGGAGCCATGGTCTACGACCAACGTCTGTTGTCTTGGAAGGGGCTTGACCGCGTTTCCATCCTGACTTTGGATGGACGAATTCTGGTGCCAATTGTCTACGGTGCATACCAAGCTGCGAGACTCAAACGCATTCGCGGGCAAGCAGACCTCATATATCGCGATGGCACGTTCTATCTGGCCGTCGTGGTTGATGTTCCCGAACCACCTAAGGGAACACCAGATGGCTGGCTCGGCGTGGATCTCGGCATAGCCAACATTGCTGTTGACTCTGATGGCGAATCATTCTCTGGCGCCCAAGTGAACGGCTTGCGGCATCGCCACGCGCGCCTTCGCCAGCGTCTTCAATCGAAAGGCACAAAGTCAACCAAACGACTACTCAAAAAGCGCCGCCGCAAAGAAGCGCGGTTTGCCGCAAATGAAAATCATCGAATCGCCAAGAAAATAGTGACGAAAGCCAAAGACACCGGGCGCGGAATCTCCCTTGAAGATTTGAATGGAATCCGTGATCGGGTAACGGTTCGCAAGGCGCAGCGTCGTCAACATCATTCTTGGTCGTTCCATCAGCTTCGCTCCTTCATCGAGTACAAGGCGATTCTTGCAGGTATACTTGTGCGTTCAGTTGATCCACGTAACACCTCTCGCACTTGCCCTGCTTGTGGACACGTGGACAAAAAGAACCGTCCCACGCGAGATAAGTTTGAGTGTGTCGAGTGCGGATTCGCTGGTCCGGCTGACCACATTGCTGCGATCAATATTGGTCGCAGGGCAGCAGTCATACTGCCGTACGCGGGCGTAATTTAGACCCGCAAGCCCCCGGCTTTAGCCGTGGGGTCTATGACGCAAACTCCCATTCAAAGCCGAGTCCATGACATCGTTCATCGTACTTGGGCTTAATGGCACGCAATTGGCGCGGTTCCGCGTCTTTGTCCATCCACACACCATAGACGAAGGTCAACGCCTCTGCGACCGCATATGAACCGTCAGAACTCTTCTGTTGTGTCGTTACTTGCACAATGCACCCACCAGGCACGTTGCAGACCTTCGTGGATTTCATCCAACCTTGCTCTTGACTCGATGCCTTGCAGAGCAGTGCAAACGTATCTCCATCGCCGTAGACTTGCAAATCCGAGATGTTCGTCTTTGCACCGCGAACCTCTGTGATTCCCATGTTCTTTTCTATAGTGGAATTGAGTTTGAGTTGTGGCGTCAGGCTCCCGCTTGCGATTGCCTGTTCAATCTGATCTGCCATGTCCCATGCCGAGTTTTCAATAGTCACGCCTTGATTGTCAATCATCCGGTCATGAATCAACTTCTGCAAGTCTGATCGAAATTGCGTACACTTATACACTTTTCATCCACCTCTCTATTACTTCAACGATTTCAGTGTGATGTTCTTGTTGGTCAAACCTTCCAAGATACCCATGAGCGTTTCCGTGGCACGGTCCGCATGGTCTAGCGCATCGTCAACCGTGGTTTTGATGGATGGCACTTCGTCAAGCATCGAATCTTTATCAGGGCCAACAGGGACGAATGTGCCAAAAAGGATGTTGCGAACTTGGTTCGACATCAGTTCCAGGTTGTTACATACGTGTTCGAGTTCACCCACGCGCACTTCCAGTGTTCGACGTCCGTCAAAGTCATCGTCGCCATCGTTTATGGCCTTTTTCATTCCGTAACTACTCATCTTTCATCCACCTTTCCAAACAGTGTCCACCATGCTTGCTCATCGGTCAGCCAACCTTAGCCACCGCTTCGCCTTACGGTCCATGCAGACCTGCTTGTTCATCTAATGTACCAAGTTCGTTTCTCAGGTCGTATCGTTTCACTTTTTGTCAGCCATTTTCCGGGTAAGCAAGAAGTCTGCTTCAATTTTCACCGTTGGATCTTCTCGTTCCGCAATTAGAACCATTCGCTTAATCACGTCCGCCGGAATGTTGAATCCAAAATGATACAATTCATCGAGAAGATTCCTGACCTGTAATGGCGTGACCTCTAGTTCACCCGCGCTCTCTCCATCGCTAAACATGACGGTGGAGTCCAGTGGTTTCAGGAAAAGTTTCGCAATAACCGCATCCTCTGGCAGTCGAACCGTTCTATGCAGGATATCAAAGACTTCGTTTGAAACATCCGTGTTGAATACTTTCATCGTTCATCCGCCTTTCGTTCTCATATTCAATCCAAACAAAAAACGAAGCCACATGGCCACGCTGGATTGTATCCATAAATGTCCATTGAAAATTACCGAACAAACTCCTTCGGCACTCCAACATCTCCTTGCCATCCATGCTCCTTACAGTACCAACTGTTGCCACGGCGCATAGTAAAGGCTTTCCCACACTCCGGGCATACAGGTGATTCCTTTGTCTTCTTGCGCGTCACGGGTTGCGGTAACATTGCACCTTCCTGCGCCCGCACCATCATCGTGCCACCAATAGAAGTAACTGCCGCATCCTCCGCCGGCAGCGGGGTGACAGTCTGAATGGGAGTAGCGCCTGGCCGGATCAGCATCGAACGCCCACGAGATAACACTGCATATCCCCCTGACATTGCGTCCACTTGGTCATCGTGTGCGCCTTCCTGCGGGAAGGCTTCAATTTCATCGAGAAAGTCATTGATCCACGGGCCGCGTACAAGTTTGATATTCCCGGCCTCCGCCATGGAACTAACCGGATTCGCACGGACTTCCTTGCTTCCGCTGGACTTAACGCCGCGGAATGTGAACCCCTTGAGTACACGCCGTCTGTAATGGTCAATCGTGTTGACACCGCTTGAACCGGGTTCTTGTTCCATGTAGATATCAACAGATTTACCGTCAAGTTCGGCGGCTTGCTTGATCAAAGACTCAACACCGGCTGGAGTTGTGCGGGCATGACGCATGTTTATAATGTAGAAAAATCCATCCTTCTCGCCAATCTTGCAGCCCGCAGTCCAGTCTGGATCCCTCCCCTTCTTTGGCTCCGTAGCGGCCAGATCCCAGTATCGAACCACGCGCAAGTCAGCCGGTGCCTCATCCACAACAGGGAACCATTCTCGGCGAAACTTGGCCCCCGGCGGACGCGCGTTCCAGTCACCAGTCAGTAACTGCGCCCGCGTGGTTGGATCAAGTTCCATGAGCGATTGTACATATTCTTCTTTATCCAAATGCGGGTTATCATCCAGACGCGCCGGGACAAAGAGGCGTCCTTTCAACTCACCTTCTACGATAAACCGCTGTCTTACCCACTCATGACCAATTCCGCCGGGATTCCCTGCTCCGCGCATGCGAATAGGAATCGTTGTTCCCTTGAGACGTCGCAGACGAGAGAACAGGTATCGATACATCGATTCAGTAAATTGTGTGAGTTCATCGAATCCACAGAACTGCATCTCCGAGCCTTGATAGCGGTACTTATCATTTTCGTTGTCCAAAAATCCGAATGTCAGTGTTGCACCCGATGGAAAGGTCCATGTTTTCTGTTTATCGTTCCATTTCGCATCCGTGCTCCGTAACCATCCATTTGCGCGATCCATAATGGCGCCCGGGAGTGCTAAGTCTGCGTATGTGCGGCGCAGAAGGAGCGCTGCATACCCCGGGACATCGATATATTGCAGCGCGGCCATGAGCAATGCAGAACTTTTGCCCGGTCCAGCGGCGCCACCGAAAAAGACTTCCCGCTCATCAAGAACGAGGAACTCAGCTTGTTTCGTCGTCGGTTTCTGCGGAATATAGCGGTTGTCCAGAATCGTTGCTTGCAACGTTGCTGCCAAGGAGGCTATTTCGTCGAGATAAGACATTTCGGAAGGAGTCTGTGTATGTTTCAATGGTGTGGGTGATGGAGTATTGTTCTTCATGCTTTGTCTTCACCTCACCCTGCACCTCCTGCCGCGATGTGGGCTTCCCTTCCAACAGTTGGTGTTTTTCCACACCTTGTGCAATTGCACCGACAACGCTTCTCAGCCACTGTGCCTTGCTGTCGCTTGGGTCCTGTCCACTTTGTATCAGATTGACGGCCTCAACCTTCGCGAGCTCGACAAGTTCAAGCAGTCCATCCGACACCTGTTTCACACGGTCAGCGACATATTCGCGGACATCCTGTTTGGCTTGCTCAACGGCTTCTAACGCCAACCCTTCGATCTTTTTACTTGGTTCGGTTCGGTTCGGATCGTTCGGTTCGACCCCTCGTTGTTCCATCCTCCAACGTTTGATGCTGCCCTGTGGTATACCTGTTCGCTGTCCTGCTTCTCTTATACTGGAGGCTTCCGCAATGGCAAGAGCCCGGAGTTTGTCTTCTTTACTCCATTTCGCCACGAAATACACCCCCATTATGCACGAACCATTGTACAACCTCGCGATTTTTAGCACTTTGCTGCAACATCATTCATGCGCTAGTATTTTTATGCTAAATCGCCGCCGCCGTTTTGACTGGCTTAATCTTTCCTCCGCCGGCCGTGCGATACGTGTTAGCGCCCTCCATGAGTCTGCGTAGTTCGTGTTCACTGACATTGGCAGAGGTGAAGTCGTCGTCCTCGTCTTCGTTGCGCTGCTTGGTTTGTTTTCTCGTTACCCAATCAAAGAGTTCTGTGGTCCAATCGTCATAGGCATAATCGGCATCGTCCTGAAGCGTCGCCGTAACGTGATGCATATGACAGTTGGCAACCATGCATTTTCCGAGCGTCGGGCTGATGAGTGTCAGGTATACGCAGGGGTATCCTTCCTGGCATGGATGAAGAGTGGTTTCCGTCTTTCTGACCACGATGGTGCGCGGCTTAGTTGTTGTTTTCATCCACATTCACCGTCACTTTCAGCACTTTACCCGGTCCGTATGCCACCAGTTTCAGCAGTTCTGGCATTTCCGTAGTGGGTACGTCGAACTGGATTCGGCTTGCTCCGTCTCCGCCTATCTTGATGGCACTCTGGATCTGGGGGATGATGGCTTGGAATTGGATGGGTTGCATGCGTTCACCTCGTTTATGTGTTCTGCTTACTTTGTCTGTTGTTTACCTGTACTCATAAACGCCGTAGAGTCAAATACTTCTCATGTAGTTTGCTCGCGTCTCACCACTCCGTGTCTTCCTCTTCCTCTTCCTCGCTCGCGGAGACACCCCACTGTTCGCGCAACTCTCCCATTGCATCTATAAACCTTTGCATACTCTCAACTCTTTCTTCTGTTGTGACCCAGTAGTACCGCTTTTTCACCAAGCCGAGCCATATGCGTCTACGCCTCCACATAATTCTCCATCCATCATGCTTGCGCCATGAATTCAGCGCTTTGAATGCTTCATACCATCCGATTACATATGGCTTGGGCATGTTTTCACCTTCTTTATAGGGTTGCTCGCGTGTCATACCGAGTGCATACCGCTACTCGCTCGCGGTGTTGATTGGACTCAATAGGCCCCATCAATCACGACATTCGCCGCAAAACACAGCACGTTAGAGACTTGAATTTCTGTCAATCCAAGTTTCTTGCATACTTCCTCGCGCGAGCGGTTGCGAAGTTCTTGTAATACGTCCCACACTTCGGTATCCGTTCCCTTTACCATCAACTTGAAATTGTCTCCGTCCAACACCACAACGTCATGATAGTTGATATGGCGCTTCAGGTTAATCAGCCATTCGTCGTCTCCCTGCGGAAACATTGCATTGTGGATTGCGCGGTTTGTCTCTTCGAGCTCGCGATACACCAGCGCCCCGTTCTTGTGTAACTCAGAAAGTACCGCCAAGTGATCGCTTAATACCTTTAACCGTTCTGTACTCATCTTCTTCATCATCCTCATCATCATATTTGCTGATTTATCACCAGCGGTCGTGCGACGTATGGATGTCACTCCCGTGGAATATCAGGAAGCCCGAGGAATCGAACCTCGCGTCGTAGTCGCCCACGCGCCTGATATAGCCTGTATCGTCGCACCAACGCCAATGACAAATAAGCCGCCATCGTTGGACAGCGGCTCGCGGTGTTACTTGTCACACGTAATGGATTAAATCACAATTGCCTCACGTGCTTTCCCCTCAATCACAATCGTGCTGTTTATCGTGTTCTCCAGACCGTACTCGCGGTCATAGATGAATGATTGCCCCTTTTGTGTCGCGCCTGTAAATGCATTGTCGTGGTGCCACCTGTCGGTTCCTGTGGGAGAACTAATGAACCGAGTAATCTGTCCGTTTGCTTCCCAGATGGACCTCTCGGAGTGGATATGATGTGCATGCACCTCGTGAAAATTCGTTTCTCCCCATGCTTGCTTGTAATCCTTCGCCAGCCACGCACCCATTTGATTCTTTTCAAGGTGTCCATGTGTGTAACCAGTTAGATTCTGTCCGAATTGAACCACCTTACGGGACAATGGTTGACTGTCTACAACCACATGTTTGTTGTTTCTGTACCACGCCTGCAGGTACTTGGTTGCAAAGAAACTGACAAGTCGGTCATGGTTCGACGCCATGTACATCGTTGTAATCGGTGCAACCTGGTTGAGTAGGTCCATACCTTCAACAAGCATCTCTGCCCCAAATTCAAACATGTGTTCAAACTGCATGCTGGCATCTTGCGGTGTTCCCTTGGTGGTCGTTTTACTCGGCCCGTCCACGTGAAAAAAGTCGTTGGCCCACACAAATAAAATACGGTCGAACGTGTAGTCTGCAGTCTTGGCGATTACATCATTGAGGATAAAAAAGAACCTCTCACGTGCAATCTCGTGGTTGTATGTGTCTCCCGAATCTCCAGCCCACGCCAACTTCCCAACATGTAGATCAGCGATATCAATCTCAAGTAATTTACCTTCTCGATTGTATCTTGTCGGCGTATGTACTGGGCTTTGGAAGTTTGCGGATAGTCGTTCAAAGAACCGCATCATGTCATCATCAGTATATGTTTGTTCTTTGGGCTTCGCTGTGATGCTGGATGAGTACAGCGTCTGTATCTTGTCAACCTTGGAATAAACGTGCCAGATTTTGCTCTTGCTATTCACCAATTCCCACTCGTTCGGGTCATATCCATGAGCCGTCAGCAGGAACTCGGGATCTTTGTCCTCGGTTTCGCTCATCTCAAGGAGTCGTGTACTCTTGTGGGTCAGTGTCTTTCCATCAATCTCACGCTGTACACCAAACTTTTGAATCTCCGCCTCAACCTCGTCCACTTCCGTAAGCGTTTCAGCTAAATTGTCATTAAGCAGACCATCATCCTTCAATTCACCAATGCGGTTCCTCATGCTCTTAGGTGCTATGTCGTACTCATTGGCTAACTCCTCAATCGTTGCGCCGGAGTCAAGACGCTCCTGGATATGTTTCGCTCGCCTACGCCATTTCGGCCACGAGTTAGCCATATCATCAGTCCTCCACAAAGACCGGAATACCCACTGTTTCAGCTACCATGTTTTCAAACGTCGCGCCGGGTGATACGTTCCATCCGCCTAGCCTGTCGATTGCATCTGCACCCATCAGCATTTTGATGTCCTCGCGCATGTATTGCTTCCACGTCGCGCCGGGACCTAAATCCAGGCTTGCAGGATTGAGTGGAATATGTCCCAACGCGCGTATCTTCTCAGCACGCTCATGGAACGCCGGACGATTGTAATCCGGATATCCCGTCATGGGGCCACTGATGTACACCTTCATTCGCCAACCTCCGCATGAACGATGTGGCGCATAATCTCTACCGCATCATCTAGTCGCCCGCTGACGTTCCGGATCACGTAGGCGTAGTCTTTACGGTTCTCCCATTCCCACACATAGGTTGACATGCGTTTGCTGATTAATTCTGCAGAAGAGCCGCGTCGAGCCATGTGATAATAGCAATCGCCCGGAAGCGCGTAGATGAATACCGTCACCGCATCTGGTCGCATTTTACTGAGTGCCTTCATGCCGGTGTGATCCACGATGGCGAAGGCTGGACCATTCTGCGTCTTTGTCCACAATTCCCCAGATGTTATGCCGTAGTGATTACCACCGTATGTGGAGGATTCGACAAGACGGCCATTCGCCTGAAATTCTTCAAATCGCTCGTTGGTGATAAAACAGTAGTCGACGCCATCTGTTTCACCGTCGCGCATAGGTCTAGTAGTGAAGCTGACCACTTCGTTGTCCAGTACCTGGCGCATAATAGTGGTTTTGCCGCTTCCGCTGGGTCCACTGATGAGGAACAGCTTATGCACAGCTACACCCCCATAACGAAAAAGCACCCCGTATGGGATGCCTGTTCCGCGTGTGTGCCCGATTTCGTTACTTCTGTACACTGTCATGTTACCACGGTTTCTCAGAGAGAAAGTGGCTTTGTGATGGTATCTTGGCGGGAATCTGTAGGGACATTCTTTCGGAGGGCGATCAATGCAGTCCGACCGCCCATTTGTCAAATTTCTGCAGTCCCTTCCTTCTCGACGTGCGGTATTCATCTGCTGTCAGGGGCGTTCCTTCCCTGCTTGCTCGCTCGCAAACCTTTCTCCAATGCTCACGTTGCACGTACTTATACCAGAGAATTGTCCACCATTCGGCATGATACTCGTGCAAGTCATCCAGTGCATATCGGATCACGCGCCGTAGGTTGGTGAGTCTTTCAAGTTCTACCTTTGCCTGCTCTACTTCGTGCTCCCGGTCACTCGCATACCTCTCGGCTGGCGTTAGGTGGACTGCAAGCTCTTCACCGCGTTCGGTAAGAATAACGTAAGCATCCTGCAATGCCTGATCCGCCTTCTCATCATCAGAATAAATATGCCTCAGTCGCTTTGCCACACGTAATCGGTCTGTGTATGTAGCGCCTGACATATCTACGTGTTCACCGACCACTTTGGAAATATGGGCCAGATTGTCACTCACAGGCTCTTGCAGGCTTGCGAGCACCCCGATGTCATCCTCGTCAGCGCGCCGAATTGAAATGGGCGGAAGGCAGTTTGTGAGTTCTCCAGAGATGATCCGTTCCTGCCTTCTTATGTCTGCGTCGATGGTGCGGTACTCACCCAGACGTTTGATGATGAGTTTTTCTCGCTCGCTGAACGTTTCTGTATCAAGGTCAAACGTCTGCTGGACTGAAAAATTTCTGGATCGATCAGCACGGATACCCAACTGCATTTGCACTTGCCCACCCCCTTCCCCATTCAGGTGAAAATGCTTTTATGGGTTGTTCGCTTGCTACTCAGTGGTCATTGTTTCTTCCTTCTCGCTCACGGTGTCATTCACTCCTACTCACTCCCTTCTGCTGATTCGTTTTCTTCCAGACCTGTTGGTTCCACGAAAAAGGAATATGTCATGTATAGTGCTTCTGAATTGCACCAAGGACAAGTTTTAGGCTCTGCGTATTCATCACCATCAGCCAAGAAGGAACGTTTGCATTTTTCACAGTTGTACATGTCAAAAATGTGCTGTGTACTCATTTTCGACTCACTCCCTTCTGTGGGTTGGAGAGCTTGACGCACATTCAAGCATCGCGGACATTGTTCTGGTGGCTTTGTGGTCGTTCCCCTGTGCGGCAATCGTCCAGTTCCATTGCATTGCGGGCACATGACGGCTTCTCTTGCCAACGCTTCCCGCAACCGCTGGACTTCTTCCCGCAACCGCTGATTCTGGTCTGACAAATATTCCATGTCCTGCACGGCGTAAGCAATAAACTCGCCATCCAAGTTTTTTCTGAGGTTTCCGTGAAATGTTACCTTCGCCTTTTCAAGCTTTGCGTGTATCTCGTTCTCACGCATCTGTACCACTCCCTTCTGTGGGTTGTTGAATGTCTGTAGCAACATGAGTTTCGGGAGGCATCCGGAGTATAGGTTCGCGGTCTTCCATAATCGCCAGAGCCAGTTCCAGTCCATTGAACAGACCTAGATCGTAGAAGCCTGCGTCCCAGTTCCCGTTGCTCCCTTGGATGTCGTGAACTTCTTTCAACTGTTTCAATTTCTTCTCCACGCCCAACACATGTCCGTTACTCATTCGCTCACCTTCCAATCTCGGATTTTGATGAGGGTGTTAAATGCGACTGTTCTCGTTGAATTTTCGTCCGAGTTTTTAGCGATACTTGCCAATGCCGACTGCATGAGTTGGTTTTGTTGCTTGACTTCAACGAACTCTCGGTCAAGTAGGTCGTAACTTTCTTTCCACAATTGTCTGCTTCGCCACTGTGCGCCTTCATCCAACATAGCCTGTGACTCTGACAGTTGGCGCTGTAGGTCTCGAATGGTATCGTCGCGACCCTCAACTTGAGCATGGAGATCGGCGTTCAACTTATCGTAGTAATCCTCGCGTGTCATTCGCTCACCTTCCCTGCAAGAAAGTCACTAGCCATTGACTGCACTGAATACCGAGCATCCACATCATCTTCATAACGAGGAACGTATGTCGCTATCTCCTTCAATACAGCAACAGCATCTTCCAACCGCTTAGATTGGTCCAGATAGGCTTGTGCGACTTGCTCACATTCCGAATATGTCGCTTCCCGTCTTAGCACAAATTCTGCCGATTGCTTTACCTCTTGTGGTGTCACAGTCCATACCTCCTTTATGGTTTGCTCGCGGACACATCATCATGAGGCTGGCTCACTCTGTACTCGCGTCGCTGTGGAAATGTTTCCGAATTTCTTTCAACACTCCCTCTAAAACCGCCACTCCATCTTCGTTCTCGAACCCCAAAAGGATCGGTCCCATCTCGTCCCTCGGCGTATCCTCGTCGCGTAAGTTAATGTACGGCTTTCCCTCGATGATGTAAGCCTGTACTCGCAACGTACCTTTGCCGAACACGGCACGGAATGCTAGACGAGATCCCGTATCACTATGCACGATGTCTATCACTGTGCCTCACCTTCCTTCGGTTGCTCGCGGCTTCATCGGTGCTACCCTCTGCTCGCTCGCGTGTGGCTAATTCCTCATCATCCAGGTAACTAGCGCAATCAACAGCACTAGCGCTAATGTCAGATACACCGTAAAGCCAAACGTCCATGCGTCATACAAAAAATTGTGCCAGAAGGCAAACATATCTCCACCTACTCTCTCCGCGAGCCTGTAGACTCGCAATCGATTTTTACGGTTTGTTCGCATGTAACCGCTCAGTCTGTGTGACCCTCTACTTGCTTACGGTGTTCAATAGCGCCCGCAATCGCTGGACTTCTGCTATAAGTTGGTCGTTGTAGTCAATCAGCCCCGGAATGTATTCGTTCACCATCTCATGCTTCTGGCTGTAACTCAGATATTGGGGCGATACACCATCCATCATCAGACGAACGTGTCCGCCGAACCGTTGCGCCTTCTCTATATTCAGCACATCAGCCATACCATTTACATCCCCTCCCGCGAGCCTATAGGGTGTTCCGCAGGCCGCTATCGTTTGTTCGGCGAGCAACCCTACAAAGCGTAGTTTGCTTCCTGCTCTACCGGCTCTAAAATCCATGCACCATACTTACTCGCCAAGTATTCACGCACACGCTCTGGCCCCCACTGATACACTTGCGGCTCACCATTTGCCCGTTCTACTGGCTTGTCCGCTTGAGTCACAATTACGTGCATTGACCGTCTGCGTCCGTCGCGAATTGTCATTTCATCAGCCCCCATTTCTTCTTGTGATAATGCACCGTCATGGGATGTACCCCATACTCCTTTGCGATCCTGGCATCCGACAACTCCTTGCTCAGTGACAGATAGATCTCCATCGTCAACTTTCCTGGCCTACGCTGTACCACGCTGTTTCCGAACACACCGCCGAGTCTTGGACGTATTGCATACCTGCGGTTCCGATCCATGGCGAGTACCGCTACGTCGTCAATATCGCGTTGCAGCTCATGCGCAATCTCAGCGATAGACTGACCTGACTTCCACATTGCGTCGAACCGCACAACATCCTGTTCGTCCCAAACGAAGTTGAGATCCTCTAGTGCGGTGTATATCTTGCGCCGACTCTCAGACAGATACCGCGACTGGATCTGCTGCTCTGCAT
>Ga0307377_10000260_pt1 | contig 73495 bp, 100 predicted proteins | sample TR3MG_FD_202535 | JGI IMG/M metagenome (GOLD analysis project Ga0307377, IMG submission 202535) | Soil microbial communities from Risofladan, Vaasa, Finland - TR-3 | ecosystem: Environmental > Terrestrial > Soil > Coastal area > Acid sulfate soil | place: Finland: Risofladan, Vaasa | collected...
CATGCCCTTGTTCCAAAGGTTGTCGAAGGTACCAATGATCTTTGCCATGTTAGCCTCGGAAGGTGCCTTTCCTGACAACGACGGGAAAGTCCGCCGTGCCGCTTGTAGAGACTGCGCCTCCACCCATGTTCTCGACGCTTCTGATTCCCTTGCCGGTTTGACCCAGCGATACATGGAAGTTGGCTGTCTTCTTTTTAGTCGGCTCCGCGCGGAATTCCTGCCCAAGAAGATCGACCACAAGATCGTTTGTGAACGCAGGTACGGCAGCGTTCGTCCAAGCCCGGAAGATGTCGTCATCACGGTTGAGTGGCTTGATCAATCGGTTGCCGCGAGCACGGACGGTTGCGAGTTGCAGGGCCAGGTGCGTGTACGGGTACATCGACGGGTCGAGCGTCTGGTTGACCATGAGGTCCATAAACGGGACCTCCATGGCAGGGAAGAGGCAGTCACCCTGTTCAAGCCGTGAGGTCAGCATGAGGGCGTCAGCCATGTTCAGGGAGTAGTGCTCTGCGATGAACGCTGGGCGCTCGCTTCTCCGAGCAAGGCCATGTAGCCAAGAGCGACGGGCCGTCTTATCGTTCAAGGGTCCGAGAGAGCCGAAGCGTTGCGACAGGTCCTGAATCTGATGAAGTGATCCCCATTTGTCGTAGAAGACGGCTACAACATTCAGGGAGTCAACCAGCTCTACGATAAGGTTCTCGTACACGTCGGCGATGTTGATGTTGCGTGTCTCGGTTGGCTTCACTTCGAGAGCGAAGTCCGTGATGAACTTCCCTCCAAGCCCCATGCAACCACAGACCACAGCCAGCGCGTTGTTGGACACCGCGAGGTCAACGCCCATGATGTGCATGCGTTGATGCAGAGGACGGCTGATGATGTCGGTAAAGAAATCCCTTGAAGGACCAAGCGCGGCGAGATCGTCCTCGGTTAGCTGCTGGACATGCGTGGGGATGACGCCGATCGAGTTCTTGTCCAGGCGTGCGCTCAGGTAGCTGGTCATGTGCGCGCCCATCGGCACGTCCATATCGATCGTGTACGCCTTGATACTTGGCCGGATGAGTGGTCCGTAGCGCTTCTCGATTGCCATTGGGCTACGAAACGCCTCTGTTACGATGTTGGTACGCTGGATCAGCGGGTCGTCGGCCAGCGGTGGCTGCGCCCCGAAGTCTCGGGCGAAGCTCGGCTTCTGTGCCTCGCCGATCTCCGTCAGGAGCTTGAGCGTGTTCTCCGGGTGTGCTTCCCACGTCGCCCAGTGCCTGCGTATCGTGCGCTTGTTGCGCGCCGACTCACGGTAGATGGTCATGAGCGGGTCGCTCATTTCACGCGGCGACGAGATGTTGATGCCCATCGCGGTAGGCCATGAGCACGCGGGGTTCCTTTCTACCTCTTTGGCGAAGTTCACGCGCAGCGTCATGCAAGCGTTGTTCAAAGCGGCGTAGGTCTCCGGGCCGTTCGATCTCTTACTGCCACTCGCCGCACCGAACCAAGCAAGCTCGTCGATGGCGTAGCCGAAGCGAGTCGATCCACGGAGGGATGAAGGGTCGTTCGCAGCGAAGTAGATGAGCATCCGCTTATGCTCGAACCACAGGTATGTCTCCAAAGCCTTGACGGTTACAGGGATCCCGTTCTTCTTCCCCTCCTCGTCACAAACCTCTTTGTAGCTCTTGAACCAGGACGACCCTTGGAAGAGCCCATTGAACGTCGACCACAAGGTACGCTCGGACTGCTGTTTCGTCGTGGCCACAAAGGTAAAGTCGATCACCTGCCCAGGCGTTAGACCGTACTCCTTACTCGGCAGCGGGAGCATCAGATTACGATGGATCAGGTAGCTTGTTACCATTGAGGCCAAGGCACTTTTCCCAGCGCGCTGCCCGATGGAGGCTACGAGTTCGAGAGGATCGACAAACGTTCCTCCCGCTCTACCCATCTCCTTTGTGTACCCGCAGTGAGGGCACTTGCCGAATTCCAACAGCGCGACGTTCGACATCACTATCTGGATGTTGTCGGCGACAGGAATATCACTCACATAGTTGATATCAGTGCATCGTGGGCACCACTCCTCGAACAGAGCGAGCAGCACCTCCGCCTGCTTGCCATAAGGCGTCATTCCCAGGAAGCGACGGTCGGCGCACCACGAGATGACGTTGGGCGCCCAGTCGACGAGGTCATCCGCCTTTGACGTAACTGCGATTGCCTGCGTGTGGTCGAGGTCGCCCGCGATGATGCGACTGGTCAAGTCGTCGATATCGGGTAACAGGCTCTTAAACCTTGAGACCATCATGTCAGTCTTCGGCAATGTGATGACAGCGGGAGCCTTAGTGGTAGTCTCCGGCTGCTGCTTCTTAGGCGTTGCCTTGGCCTTCTTCTTGGCCTTCTTTTTACGCTTCTTGCGCGCGGGCACAGCCAACTTAGTAGTCGTTACATCGGCGTCGTCGAGCTTCTTGCGTCGTACCACGTGTCTCCCGCCTACCCAGTATCTACCACTCTAGTGTAGAGGACGTACCCAGTGACAACTATTTCCGCTCGTCTCGTCGAGGACTCGATATCCGCTGCCGGTGTTCGTCTATCTACACTTGAACTTCGCTACCCAAGGTTCTTCCATCAAGAGTTGCTTACGCACCGAGCGATGGCGAGAAATGCCTCCAGTAGTCGTGCGATACCGACGGCAACCATGCTACGGATGCTGGAAGCAGACCCCGCCCTTCCGTTGCACATCGGCCTCGACCAAAGAGGTATGCAGGCCACGAAGGAGGTCGAGGACTCAGGTCAACGAATGGCCGTGCTCTCGCTGTCTAAGCAAGCACTACGTAAGGCCATCAGGGCAACGAAGGAGATGACGGAGTTGTTTGGGGTCGCAAAGCAGGTTGCGAACCGGATCACCGAGCCCTGGCAGCACATCAACGTCATCGTGTCGGCGACCGACTGGGAGAACTTCTTCGCGCTGCGTTGCCACCCCGACGCGGAGCCGCACTTCCGTGCGCTCGCGTGGCTCATAGCCGACGCCTACTATGGATCGACTCCCAAGCCCGTCGCTGCCGGTGGCTGGCATCTTCCTTACCTGATGCCTGAAGATATGGACCTAAGCATCGAGGTTCAAAAGAAAGTCAGCGCGGCTCGCTGTGCCCGTGTGAGCTACAAGTTGTTCGATGGGTCGAACCCCAGCCTCGAAGGTGATCTGGCGCTTTGCGACAAGCTCCTGGCGGGTCTGAGAGCAGGGGGAGGTGAGCCTGGGCATCTCAGCCCGTTCGAGCACCAGGCACAGGCTCTGGCGTCCGCAGACGAGCGCTCAGGGCCGTTCCGGGGGTGGCGCCAGCACCGCAAGGAGTACGTCGGCGAGAACATGACGTTCGACTACGAAGCCGCAAAGGCCAAGGGCTGGCGCGACACCGCGCTCGCCATCTTGGAAAAACGTAAAGATCCATGACTCCTCTGCCCTTACCTGAAGCACAGCATTAACAAGTCACCAAAAAGATTAGCGCCCCGAGGTCAAAGGAGAGTTGACACCAGACTTGGTATGGGGTTACGAAATACATCCCAAAGCACACGCCAGCCCGCTGTTCTATGAGCTAACAGCAGGCGGTACTTGGGGGAGGGGGAAGCGTGACTAACAACCGTTCGGAAGAATACTCGCTGCACGAAAAAATCCGCACCCTTAGCGAAGACAACAAGGCACTCCTTGAGGCTCTGCGTCCATTTGCTGAACTTTGCGAGGCTTTTTACGGCAAGCAGCGCGGTCTCGCGCAGTATGTCTCGTTTGTCGCCCATGTGGATGAGGACGCGATCTATGCGTTCAACAACGTTTCGATCACGTTGGGGGACCTGCGTCGCGCGCGTGCTCTACTCAGGGGTCGCGTATGAGCGCACACACGTCCAAACTACGAAAAGAGATCGAAGTTCTCGACGCAAGGATCGCCATCTGGAGGAGGTCTGCTCTCGCTGCTTTCCTCGCGGTTGCGATCTGTGTCGGCATCACCGCAACCGTGGTTGCTGCCGGCATCGCGTACAACAAAGAGTTGCTTAGGTACCGGGAGCATTGCGTACACCCGGAGCAAGTAGTTCAGATGGCGAATATGGCTTCAGCCCTGGTCAAAGTCAACGACCAGTGTTTGGAACTTCACCGCCATACAAAGCAGTCATTGCAAGACAACCTTCCGCTTATGTTCGCGGAAATTCTAGGGGGGGATAACGATGAAGAGGTGCCCGAAATGCGTGACGACCAAGACCCTTACTGACTTCTATGCCGTGGCTGCGAGGAGTGATGGCTACGCTTCTTGGTGCAAGGTGTGCTCGAACTCCGCCCGCCCGAAGCACAAGAAGTCGATAAAGCTCGTCGATTACGCCATCATTGCAAAGGTAGTGTCCAAAGAGGGAAAGCCGACGACGTGCCCGAAGTGCTTCACGCTGGACGTTCCGTCCAACCGTATGCGGGGGCGCATAGTGGAGGGCGAGGTGAAGTGGTCATGCTTCTCCTGCCGACAGGAAGCATTGAAGAAAGCCCGTCATGTCATCCTCTTCTGTGACTGGTGCTGCGACGAGTTCTCTGTCCCACCGTCAGCATCTAACAAGCGCTTCTGTGCTACTGACTGTGCTAACTCTTGGCGAGCAGCAGTGGCTTCTCGTCGTTCGCGCGCAGCATTGGAGACCCCGTGACCATCGAATTGCTCGGCCTTGGATATCGCAAGCGCAGCGGCAAAGATACGATCGCTGACCACCTCGTCAGGACGCAGGGTTTCGTCAAGGTGTCCTGGGCAGACGCGCTCAAAGAAGGCGTCAACGCCTGGCACGGTTGGGATGAACGCCACGCCTATGGCGATCTCAAGGAGGTAGTCGATCCGTACTGGGGCTACTCACCGCGAGAGGCGTACCAGAAGATTGGCACCGATCTGGTGCGCAACCAGTGGATGCAGGACTTCTGGGTCAAGGCAGCCATGCGCCGCGTAGAGAAACACCAACTAGCGGGGCGTCCGGTCGTCCTTGCCGACGTACGCTTCCCGAACGAAGCCGCTGCCATCCTCTCGCTCGGTGGCGAAGTATGGCGCATCGACCGCCCCGGCCTCCCGACCGAGGACCTGCACGAGTCAGAGACCGCGCTCGATGGCTTCGACGGATGGACCCGCATCGTTGAGAACGACGGGACGGTGGCCGATTTGCTCGACAACGCAACACGAGGGATAAGATGATAGAAGCGATCGGGATAGGTATCTTCATTGTCCTCATCTTGGCGTCCCTGACAAAGACACGGGAGTGCCGCGTGTGCTCACGGGAAATAAGCAAGAACGCGAAGATGTGCCCAGGATGCGGCGAGCCATACTAAGCGGCAGTCGTCAAGTGATTTGTCGCTGCTGACTGGCATAAGCCTGTCCTGTTTCTGACAAGTCAGATTCCTGAGCATATTTGGACACTTACGGGGGCGCCCCCAGCCGGTTTCTGAGGCCGTTTGGGCGCCTCTGTGCCCGCTACTATGGACGCTCAGCTATGACGTTCCTGGGGCCTCCCAGGCGCTCCTGGTGGGCCTCTGGGCCGATCTTCCTTGAGGATACCTACAAAGATCGCCGCAGATCCCTTGACGGTTACAAGGGGGTGTCTACTATAATGGGGAAAGAAGGAGAGCCCCATGACTGAGAACAACGCCCCCGCCAACGTCTTCGAGATCCCGGGCGCCAACCTGGCCGGGTTCGAGGAGAAGATTGGCAAGCTGGTCAAGCGCGCCGCGAAGCTCAAGGTCGGCGAGATCACGTACGAGATTCTCTCGACCCGCACCGAGCCCATCATGCGCTGCGGGGGCCTTCGCGGTACCGGGCTCACCGTGTGCTCCTGCCTCAGCCACCTTCCCCATGATCTCTACGACACGGGCGCTGTCCGCACCTTCCACACCATCGAGGTCAAGGGCGACGCTCCCTGCCTCCCCGGGGGCTGGCGACTGCTCGCGGCCATCGAGCCGCTGACCGCCGAGGTCAACAGCGTGCTCCGCGTCCCCGGCGACGAGACTCCGCTCTCAGCCGACTTCTGGACCTGCGACATGCGCTGCGACCATTGCAAGACCAAGCGGGCGCGCAAAAACTCCTTCCTCGTCGTCAACGACGCGGGCGACATCAAGCTCGTCGGTCGCAACTGCATCGCGGACTTCCTCGGCCACGAAGATCCCAAGGCCATCCTGAGCTTCGCTCAGTACCTCTTCGATGCTGTCCGCCTGGGCGGCGAGGCAGAGGAGATGGGCTGGGGCGCTGGGTCCAACGAGCCCCTCGCCTACAGCCTCGTCCACCTCCTCGCAGACACCTCGGCCTGCATCCGGGCCGGTGGCTGGGTCTCCAAGGGTCGCGCCTACGAGACGGGTGACCGACCGACCGCTGCTGATGTCATCACGCTCCGCAACCCGCCCCTCCGCAACGCCAAGGATATGATCCACTGGCGCGAGTGGGCGCGCGTCCGCGAGGCGACCGACGAGGACCGCGCTGAAGCTGAAGCGGCTGTCGAGTGGGCTGCCGCCATCGACCTCGCCAGCGCAAACGACTACCTGCGCAACCTCGCGACTACGGCCCGTGCCGGATTCGCCATCGACAAGACCGTGGGCATCGCCTGCTCGCTCCTTCCGACCTTCCGCCGGGAGCGTGACCGCAACGCTGCGCTCGCTCGTACCGCCGAGAGCAGTGCCGGCTCCAGGTTCATCGGCGAGGTAGGCAAGCGTGAGTGCTTCATGCTGACGGTGACCAAGCACCTCACCTTCGATGGACAGTACGGAGTCACGCACCTGTATCTCTTTCACGACGCTGACGGCAACGTCTTCAAGTGGATGGCTTCCCGTGGCCAGGACTTCGATGTGGGCCGCACCTACACGGGCATGGCGACGGTCAAGAAGCATGATGACTACAAGGGCATCAAGCAGAACGTCATCACACGCGGCAAGTTCGAGCCCTCCGCCTTCGCCGCCTAGTCAACCAACTGTTGACACCATCAACCTCTGCGCGTAGGTTACAGTCATCATGGCTAAGAAGAAGCACAACAAGCCCCTCGTTCTCCGCGTGCGGAACCGCCTCGCCATTTCGGCTTGGAACCGCTCGGGGGCGGGCTCGCACGGCGACCGTCGTAAGGAGACCGCGCGACGGGCGTGCCGTGGGAAGGTGCTCGATACTGCTGTGACGGATGTGGCGTGAGGTCTACGACGTGGAGACCTAAGTCGTCATTGACGAGCTACGATCTTCGCGCCATTACGAGCAATCGCTGTGGATGCGGAGCCGAGTGTGCTGTGCTTTGGGTCGACCCGTTCGTCGCCGAGGGTATCCGCTCCCCACGCCCCGACTGGGGAGAAGACCCCGAGGGCCGGCGCTACTTTTGCCACGACTGCTGGGTGAGCCGTTGGATGGAAACGTAGGGGCAGGGTCGTCCTTGCTTGCTTGATTCCGCCTTCGATGGCACGATCTCCGACCGAGGATTACACCATGAAGAGTCTCGTTCTGTACCACGCCTCATGCGCAGATGGGTTTACCGCTGCTTGGGCTGCCTGGCTCGTGTTTGGCGACACAGGGGCCGACTACAAGTCCATGCAGTACGGCAAGGGTCCACCTGAACTCATCAAGGAGACGGGTGACGCCATGATGTATGAGAACATCTACGTTCTCGACTTCAGCTTCCCGGCTTCGGACCTCAAAGCGCTGACGCATCACGCGCAGGGCAACGTCATCCTCATCGACCACCACAAGACGGCGCAGGCTGACCTCGCGCCGCTCATGAAGGATCCGCACCCCAAGATCGTGCTGTTCTTCGACATGGACAAGTCGGGGGCGATGCTGGCGTGGGAGCACTTCCACCCAGGCATCGATCCTCCCATGCTTGTCCAGTACGTCCAGGACCGCGACCTGTGGACATGGAAGCTACCCGGGACCGCTCCAGCTATGGAGTACCTCAGCACCCTCCCGTTCTCGTTCGAGAAGTGGGAAGATATCGACCTCCAACTCACCGATGATCGAGACTGGGTTATCAACCAGGGCGAGGCGATGCTGAGATACCGGGATGCGCACGTCGAGCGCGTCACCAAGAAGCCGGGCTTCTGTCGTCTGGAGGGGTACCTCGTTCCCTGCATCAACGCGCCGCAGTGGCAGTCCGAGATCGGGGCCAAGCTGTCCCTTGACCATCCCTTCGCCGTCATGTGGTTCATGAACTACGAGGGCGGATTCATCTACTCGCTCCGGTCAAACAAGGACTACCCCAAGCACGTCGACGTGAGCGCCATCGCCAAGATTTATGGTGGAGGCGGGCATAAGCACGCAGCGGGATTCCGCTCAAACGCGCCTCCGATGATGGTGGTCGGGCCGACAAAGGAGAGCGCATGACCTGCCCCGCCGGCAAGAAGACTCCGTAGGACCATCATGGCTAAGATGTCATCTATGCGTTGCGTATGGTGCGACCACCGCAAGCCAAATGCTTTGCTTGAGCATGAGGACGGGCGGAGGCTCCGTGTCCACCAGCAGAACGACCGTGACACCTGCGCTGCCCAATACCTCAGTCGCTACGGCGCCGAGGGGTGGGCACTTCACATCGTCGAGCCATACATCGACAACTACGCCGAGAACAGGCGTAGGCGTAGGCACAATGCGAAGGCCGCGTTCGGGAACCAAGCATGAAGCAGTTCAATGACATGATCGAAAAAGCCCACGCGAAGCTCGTCGCCGACGAGGCTCTCAAAAAGAACATCGAAATCCTCGCAAAGAAGCTGTACGAGACGAGGATGCCGGCTGACCTCTACAAAGAGATCATGGGCTACGACAAGCCGGCTTGGCGCGTGGACGGTCTGCCTTGGGACAAGTACCCTGACCTCGAAATCGCCGAGCATGAGCGAGATGACTACCGCTGTCAGGCAACGCTGCTTCTTAGAGACCCAGACCTCAACATCACCTTTCTACCGTAGGGACAGCCATGGCTGACGAAGACGAGATCGAATCCACTGACGCACCCCCTGGCAACCCCGCCTTTGTCCTTACCGGGGGCACGTTCCTCTCTACTGGCAGCGGATTCGACTACGACAACTCTACCTCGTCCTTCGGCAACACCCTGTCGGTCATGTCGTTTGGGTCTGTAGATGGGGTCGCGACCCCATCTGGTACGGAGATCCGAGGCAAGAGAACGCGCAGTAAGACACGCGACATCAACCCGAAGCTCTACTTCAAGTACGTCAAGAGCAAGCTCACAAAGGTCGAGGTGGACAAGCTCCGCCCCCGTGTCGCGAAGCTGCGCGGGCTTGCAGAGGACGCACTCGCATCGGGTCAGATCGGCCTGTACGAGAAGATCCTGACCCAGCTTGCGGTCATGATCCGCGAGCAGGAGGCGGACGTAGCGGGCTTCGGCACGTTCGTGATGAAGAAAGACATCGACCGGTTCAAGGGCGTGGTTCAAGGGCGCGTCGTCGAGATGTGCCGCCTGGAAGAATTCCCACGGGTGCTTCCCAAGACCGTACAGAAGAAGCTCAAAGCTGTCCGGGAGAAGGGCCTGTTCGACGACTTCTGGGTCCTCCACACGAACCTGACAGGCGAGAAGGCCAAGTCCACCGCGAAGAAGATCCGCGAGAAGGACCCAATCCTATTCGGCGCATTCTCCTACGAAGAGGGGGGTCGCTTCTTCTACATCGACGACTGGGTCGACGAGTATTGCGACCTCACGTTCTCCGAGTTCACGCGGATGATGAAGGGCGTGGACAAGGACTACGAGCCGTCGGAGATGCGGGAGCCGACCGCCGATGAGGTGAAGGCCATCCTCGACGAGGTGAAGACGCACCACAGGAAGTGGCAGGACTCCTACAGACGTGACTGGCGCAAGGTCGCGGATGAGGCTGAGAACATCGACCGCGCTCTGGGAGCGAAGCCGGAGCCGGAGGTGGTGGAGCCGGAGGTGCCAGATGTGATCGAGGAGCCCGCGCCGGCCAAGAAGCCGTGGTGGAGGTTCTGGTGAAGGCGCTGTCCTAGGGCTCTTGCGAGGGAGGTTCTGTCTCCCCCTTCAGAGGCTCTGAGCGCCTCCCTGACGCGCGCCGCTTGGTGTCGAGCATCGCGGCAAGGGGAGCGGGGAGAAAGCTCCTGAGCGTCTTCTGAGAGTGTCCTGCGACGAAGCCGCACAGGACCCCTAGCATGACCTTCTGACCCAAGGACAAGCTGGAGTCGATCCATGGTCCGGGGATGAACACGTAGCAGAACGTGCATGCCCAGATCGGGTACACCGGCAGTAGCCGGTGAGGCATCTTCTGCCACAGCGGAGCCTCGGGCGGTTGCTTGGCAACGGCTTCAGGGAACACTTCGCCGAAGACCTTGATGCCGGCGACCACGCATACCATGAGCACGACGTTCCAGGCGTTGAACGTCTGGTTGTACAGATGCAGGATCTCGTCAGTGCTCATCTAGGTGGACTTCAGCTTCATGAGCTTGGGATGTTGCGTAGCACGGATAGAATCTTCGCCTTTGCAACACGTCCTTCCCACAGCTCGAAGGCAGTCGCGCCTGCTACCAAACCAGCACGCCAAACATCAACGTCCGACAGAGGCTCGACTTCGTAGACGTATGGCACGCCGCCTACAGACCCCCAGTGAGCCGCGCGTGCTGCGTTCGATGTAATGCTCACAGCGTTGCCAGACTGTTTGTAGTTCTTCTTTGTCTGAGGCGTCAGCACTGTTCCCACAGTCAACTTGTGTGGGCTGCCGTGGTAGAGCTTGCCTCCATGCAAATCACCCAGGCGGAAGTCTTTGCCCATGACGTGGACTTCTTGTGCCCGCCAATCGAAGCTGGACTTGATCAACCCTGCTTGCCTTGTCATCTGCAACTCGCCCTTAGGGTTGAGCACCTTGACGGCAGCCGTCAAGGCTCCGTCTGATGCGCGCTGCTGCGTCACGGGATCCAGATCGGCTTGCTGGCGCGGGAGATGTCTGCCGTGGGGTCCGCCGGGTCCTCGACGCTGGATTATCGAATCGTCCAACACGATCAAGTCGTGCTTGTTACCAAACAATGGCTTCTTAATCGCCTTATATCCAAGCTTCTTAATTCCCGTGTTGTCGTTACCAAAGAGATAAATTCTGGCGTTCTCGCCATTCATTAACACGGACTTCTCGCCATGCTTCTTAATCAAGTCATCGACCCACGACGCGGATGAAAAGTCACGGAGGTCGAAAGTTTCCCCATAGTCCCATACCTTGATTCGGGACAGGTCTATCGCTACTTCCGTTATGTGTGCTGCACGGTCCTTACCCGATGTGTCGCGTTTTCCATACATCTCGGCGCGTTTAAGATCGCTGGTTAGATAAATACCTTTTCCGTCTACGCCGTCACCGGGCCGCAAGCGATCATATCTTTTCGCGCCGCCGTGATAATACGTCGTTCGACTAGACTTGATCAACCCTGCCTGGACCGACGCCGCCGCCTTCTGTCCTTCGCTAAACAACTCCGTCAACTCGGTGACGAAGATGTCCAGCCCGTGACCACGCCAACTGGAAGTCCACCGCTTAGAGGTCATGCCGTACCGGGAGGACAGCCCCGTGAGCTTACTTGGGTTTGAATAGGAAAGGTCTACGTAAACCTCGCCATCAGTCGGTTCCGCGACCAACGTGAAGGCTGCATACTTCTCCCCGTCCTTGACGACGACCTCTGCTTGCAGCTTCTTGCTTCGGCCATTGCCAGCCACACGCGGCCCCTTCACCGTCACGGAGCCCAGCGCTTTCAAGGCAGAAGCAAGCTCCGTCGCGGCTTGCTTGACGTCGCGGAACCCAGATCCCTTCTTCTGGTTCAGGTCTACCCGGTCAAGCACTACGACTGCTTTTGGGTTCAAGACAAGGAGCTGAACCTCAGCGTTGTGAATCGATCCAGTGTCGTCGAACACGGCATCGTACCCGAGCTTTCGGAGCGCCTTGTTCCAAGCTCCGGGCTTGCCCATGAAGCGCTGAACCAAGTCCTCCCAGACCAGATCGATTGCTTTCTCGGGCTGGCTGGACAAGATATCTTCTGCGGAATGCATCTTCGGGTCGCCTCCCAATGCCTGCGAAAGCTCCAACGCCTGTGCGCTCGTGAGCGTAGCGAGGTCGAGTACCTTCGCAGAAGGCTTCAGCTTGACGACGTACTGGTACCGCAGCTTCTCCCACATGGCAGAGCGGTCGTTGAAGCGCTCGGGAAACAGATAGATCCCTGCCGGATCTTGATGGTGCTGCTTGACGTTGACCTTCAACATCTCGAAATCGGAGAAGTGGAACCAGTTGCCACGCCAGTCAGACAGCTTCGCCGCGAGCTTGTGCATCTTGCTCATCGAACTGCCGGTCGCCTTCGCCGGGGGCCAGTCCTGCTCGCGCACAAGCATGAGCTTAGCTAGAGGCACACGCTGCTTCTGGTTGTCACCCTTCGTCGAGATATGCCACGCAGACCGAGTTGCAGTAGCGGGGCTGACGTAAGGTCCATACCAAGTAAAGTCACTTGCGACAATGACCATCTCGGTGTCGTCTTCCCACGCATCGGTGTCGCCTAGGTCGGCCCAGGGCTGTACGGGGATGCGCTTGCCCATGTACTTGATGATGCGCTGCTTCGGGAGCAGCTTGTTCTTCATCTTCTTGGCAAGCTCTACCAAGTCAGGCAGGCCAGGGAAGTCAGGAAGCGAAAGCTCCGGGGCGAGGGTGATCTGCGCAGCTTCCAGCGCCAATGCAGCGCGTTGGATGAGGATGGCTTCCGTCTCGCCATCCTCGTCATCGTCGATGTATTCCTCGACCTCGACGGGCTCAAGGACCATCTCCTCGTCGAGCAGTGCCGCCAGGTCACTGAGCGCGCTGAGCGCTCCGCACAGGGACACATCGCTCATGTTGCCCCAAGGAAAACGCTCGACGTAACTCAGCGCCTTCTTCCGCCGTGCATCATCTTGCATGGTCTGGCTCGATTGCTCGAACTTCCATGCAATCTGGTCCATGAGGTGCTGCTTAGCCGCCGGGTCCGCAACATCGATACCCGTCACCACGTCCCCGAAGCCCAGGGAACGGAGAACCTTCCTCAGTCCATCAATGGTGGTTGGTACCCGCATGTGTCCTCAGTGAACGATGGCGTCGGCTTCTGAAGACTTGCTTCCAGACATCAAGGACGGCTCGGTACTGTCCACACCCTGATCCAAAGCGCGCATACGGGCCTTGGCCTCAAGCTCAACCTTGTAGTATTCGCAAAGAGACTTGAGGCTCTCGTTGAGGCTGTCGCGCAACACTGCCGAAATCCGGCTGAGGCTCGACTTCAACTGCGAGTCGATGAACGCCTTGTGGTTACGGTCAACCAAGGGATCCAACTGGGTGCGAAGGGAACGAAGTTCCTCGGCAGCGGCAGCCAACATTTGCCTGCTGAGGGAGTTTAGCACCTTGTCCACGATGAACTCGACCGTGACCTCGGGGTCTGTCTGCCCTTCGATGTCTTCGGCGAGCGCGCGCCACTGAGTCAGTAGCTGGGTGTACGCCGTAGAATTCTGCATCGTCGGGTTTCCCATGTACTCCTGATTGGCAGTAGACAAGGCATCCGTGATGCTCTTGAACTCCTGGAAGCGCTGGTCTTGGATCTCAAGATCCAGCATGCACTCCTTGAGGTGGTAGCGCAGCGAGTGGGGTGCGATCCCTACCCGATGTGACACGCTGTCGAAGCGGGAGTCACGCGCCTTCGGCACCTCGCCAGACGCTTTTACCTCGGCCAGAAGGGGAGCGAGCGCCACGTTGATCTCGTCAACCTTGGCGGGAGTGCAACCCACACACACGGGGCACTTGCGGGATTTCTTCTTGGAGAAGGCCACTACGGGTGGTTCTTCCCGAGGATCTGCATAAGCTCGTCCAGACGACGGGCCATCTCGGTGATGGTCCCTTCGATCCGTCCAAGAGACTGACGCAGAGCTTCCACAGATTCGACCGATGCCTTCTCACGAAGACGGTGGTTCAAGTTCTCCAACTGAGAAGCACGAGCCACATCTAGCTTCTCAAGCTCCGTCACCTTGTCAGCAAGTTTTTCGCGAAGGTGTGCCTTCTCACGGAACTCTTTGGCTAGTTCGTCATGACGACGCTCCAGGTCGACACGGGCCTGCCTCTCCTGACCAACGCGGATGAGAACCGAGGCCAACGCGACGAGGCCAACGCAGATGCTCACGATTGATAGGATGGTGGAGAGGTTCATGTCCATGGTTTCCTCAGTACGGAGGCCAGTGCTGGCTCAGAGTGCGATCATCCCCAGCGCGAGGAAGGCATATCGATCACGTCTGGCGTTTCTCCCACGTCGATCACATCGAATACGTCGCGGAGCGCCTGGCCGATCGTCTCTGCCATACGGGGGTTAACTCGCTTGACCTTCAACGCCTCCTCAAAGGCGAGCACGACTTCGTGTGCTGTGACGTGGCCCTGCTTGATGACGCGGAGGAGCGCCTTGAGGTTTGGCTTGGTGGCCATAGCGCGCAGGATCTGCTGACGGTGAGCAGCGGTCACACGCGCCGACCCGCTGAGACGACCCTTCGGGATCTCCTTCAGGCCCGACGACTTCCGCTTGGGGACTACCTTCTTCGCTGTCTTCTTCTTCTTGACAGGGGCCTTCTTCTTGGAAGCCTTCTTCGCCGTCTTCTTCTTCTTGGAAGCCTTCTTCTTGGACTTCTTCTTCTTCTTCTTCTTCTTCGCGGCGGCGGAGAGAAGGGAGTCAACCTCAGACAGTGCTTCGACGATGTTCTTCATAGCGGACCTCTGTTGTTAGAGAATGTCGTCGATGACAGCATCTCTGAAAATCAATGGGGTAGGGGCGTCATCCGAACCTTCGTACCAGCCAGGGATACTCGCGGCCCAGTCTTCGATCCCGGCGATATCCGTGCGATGACAGACGATCATGGGGTCCTTGTTACGGATGATCGGGAGTAACTGGTTCGGCAAGTCGTGGGCGATGCGCGCGTCATCCCACCAGCCCTGCTGTTGGCTGTTGTAATCGACCTCGACAACCGAGAGTAGCGACACGACGTGGCGAACAATGGCTGTGGTGTTGACGCAGGCAGCCCACTGGCCCTGGACACCAGACACCACCATCGTATCAGCCAGGGTTCCCGATTTCTCGTCAGAGACTTCCCACAGGACACCGGACTCTCGGAGGGAAGACGCGCAGCGGTCGACAGCGCCCGGAACCTTACGCGCAGCTTCTACCAGCTTACGCAAGTCTGAAGGATTCAGATGGGCAGTGATCGGGCCTGGGGTCTCGTAGCGCATGAACACGAGGTCGGTCTCGACGTCGACATCACCCCAGTTCTTCGCCTCGTACTGAGCCACGAAAGCACGCATGATGTCTGTCTGCGATAGGTTGTTCTCGGTACATGCCTTCAAGCACCGTTCGTAGGTCTGGGTCGCGGTGGTCGGATCGAGTTGGATGGTACCCGATCCCTTGCGCGTCTCCTGAATCATCTGCTTGGAGAGCAGGAACCGGAGAAGCTCCTCCAAGCGGGTAATCACGCGCGCCCTGAAGCTCTGTGGGTCGCTTTCCTCGAACTGCTTGGCCTGGGCGGCGGCGGCGAACAAGAACTCGCGTAGCGCCCTCTCAGCAGGCGCTGCGGCTACCGTGTCCGGGCGGTCGGCGTTTCGGTTGCGGGGAGCAACGTCGTCAGTCGAAAGACGTACAAGGGCCTTCTCCGCCGAACGGAGAGCCCGTTGAGCGGAGCGGAGGGTCTCCAGTACGTCGTCCCGCTCCTGCGCGTCCACTGTCTTCCCCGTCAGTCGTCGTGGCGGTGGGTTAGTACCGAGTTACTGGCTGGCCCTTGTACGCGAGCCTTCGCTATCGAGGAAGGGTCTAGTAGCCCATCGCGGCGGCCTGTTGGCTGGCCTTAATGAGGACGCCCATCGCCTTTGCGGCGAGGGTCGCGGAGTCCAGCAAGACGCCCCAGTTGTTCCCTTCCTCGCCGTACCAGATGCGGATTCGTCCACCATCCTTCTTGGGAAGCGCGAAGTGAAGCTCTCCCATTTCCAACGTCACGTGCCCACTGCGGGTCCGCTCGTCGTAACGGACATCTTCCCCGCTTTTGAGTAGAGGCTCAAAGAATGGGGCGAGTGCCTCTTCCGCTTCCGGCGTGTCGCGAAGCGACGTTCTGCTGGCCTTGAGCGGCTTGCCGTCCTTGAAGGAGGCTTCCACGACGTCGTCGTAGTCGTCGACGAGCGCAGCCGCACTCGACTCGTAGAGGGTCTGCTCGGTCAGGTCGAGACCGCGACGACCGGCGGCCTTCACCTTCGCAGGCGGGTCGAGCTTGTCAGCAGCAGCGCGGAGAGAAGCGACGGTCTTAGCGCGGGTCTTCGAGTTCATTCGTGTCATCCGATCTTGGCAGCGTTCTGGACAGCTTTTGCAGCCGAGGCCAGACGATTTTTCTCGTTCTCCAGACGCGAGGCGAGCCCCTTCACCTGGAGGTCCATTTCTACGAACTGCTGCTCCAACGCAACCGACGCCGCGAGCAGCGCTTCCATCGTCTCGACCGTCGCCATGAGCGGCGGGAGCATGGTGTCGATGTTGGAGCGCATGTTGTCGATCTCAGCCTGCGCCATCACGGCTTCCTCGGACTTCGAGGGAGCGGAGTCGAGGCGCATCTGAGCTTGGTCGAGACGACCGGAAAGCTCAGACAGCGACTTCACGGCGGCGACGGCGCCCTTCACTTCCGGGAACCCCTCGGCTCCCGTACCCGTGATCATCTCTTCGAGCAGGTTGGCAGCGGTGATCAGCTTCGTCAGCGACGAGCGACGACGCTTGTCACCAGTCTTGTCGCCAACATCCTTGGCCGCAGAGATCGCCTTCACGAGGTTCTTGGGGGCGCGGCTTCCTGCCGTCACCTTCTCGGCCCCATTCATCTTGCCACCCATGAATTCATGAAAGCTACCCTCATCAAAGGAGCCTCCACTTTCATCCAGGTACTCTTCCATCATCTCGGCTTCTTCATCAGACAGCGGAGCAGTGAAAAGCTCAACCAGCGCGTCCTTGACCTCGTTCGGAACCTCTGAGTCAGCGGCCCACAGGACGCGAGCCTTGACCGCCTTTCGAGAGGCCCAGCTTCCAATGGCATCAAGCGCAGAGGCCCCTGCCATACCTGCCAAAGACGACAAGCCAAACAAGGCACCAGCCGCGCCGATAGCGCCCTTGCTGAGTGCGTTCAGCTTGACGGAAGTGGAGTACGCCCGCATGGACATGGCCAACTTTGTTGCTGCCGGCTTATCGATGTCGGTAGTTACCTTGTCGGAAACCTTCAACGAATCCAAAAGCTCCTTCTCCGTGCCTGTAAGGGCAGCTACCGCCATGGTTGTGAGGGCGGCAACCGCTGGAGCAATCCCTTTCGCTTCGAGGGTTCGGTCAGACAAGGCGTCACTCAATGACGAAGCCGTCTTGTCAATGGCACTGAAAAAGGACTTCTTCAGCTTCTTCAGCATACCTCCCTTTTTCCCATCAGCGGCTTCCTCATCCTTTTCGCCGTAGATGTAGGGCTCACCGTCCTTTGGCTTCACCATCAACTTACGGCTGCGGATCGAGAGCTTCGCAGGTGAACTACCCACGTTGATCATGGAGGAGTGTTTATTGTCCTTCTCAGGACCCTTCTGCCAGTGGAACGTAGCGCGTCCAACGTAGTTGCCGCCCTTCGTCTTCTCCGGCTGCGAGGTGACCTCGACCCAAACCTTGTCTCCGTACCTGTCACCACGCTTCTCCGCAGCGCGCTCCATCTTGGTTTGGTCGGACTTCGACATCTTGGCCGCACGGACCTTGAACGCCGACCCGGCGATGGCGTTCTTGGGGGCGTTCTTCTTGATGGCCCGTTGGACGATCTGGCCTGACCTACTGCCTGTGTCGTTGAGGACGATCTTACCGCCCTTCCACTCGGCGATATTCTTGCCGCCCATCCAGTTGCCGTCCAAGCGCTTGCCATCGGTCGTGAGCTTCTTGCTCTCGGCGGCCTTCTTGGAGGTGAAGGCGTCGATGACTTGCTTGTCGCTCTTGCCGAGCTTCACGTCAGCCTTGACGGTTGTGCCGCCCTTGATCATCCGCTTCGCGCGCTCTACCTCAGTAAGAGCCGAGTCCGTCTTCGACGTGATGAGGGCAGCGCGGGCGCCGAGGACGCGATCAAGGGCTGCTTTTGCGTTGGTCTTCATCATCCGTACCTGCGCGCGAGGGTGTACTCCACGAAGTGGCCTGAGCCCTGCTTCGCGAGAAGCTCCTTCGCGTAGTCATGCATGAAATCTTCGACGTTGGCTGCTGTGAGCTTGTAGGGCTCGATGGCAGTCAGGGTGTGGGCTTTGAGGCGCTGACGCGCCGTACTGGCCTCGACCTCTGCTGTCTGTGTCGCTTCTGTCTGGTTGTCCGCACCGAACACCTGGGCCAACACCTTCCAGCCCCCAGCATCCTGCGCGACCGACCACACGCGGAAGTGGCCACGACCGAGCATCGTGGCGAACATCCGCACTTCCGTAGGAACCGCAACAGCACCGAAGTACCACCCGAGGTGATGAGGAGCAGGAAGCGGATTCGGTACGTGGTCGATACGCATGTTCGGTGTCACGCGCTCGATAGCCGAGAACGTTGCACGGACCAAGCGGTCGGTCACTTTACCTTCGGCCTTGCCCCAGGAGAGAGCGAGGTCGAAGGCACCGATGCTCTCACGAAGAGCTTCGCTGTGACGCCCGGGAGCGTTCTTCACGAGCCCGATGACACCGGAGAGCAGCGCGCAGTCCAGAGGAGTCGCGTCACGCTCCTCAAGAACCGCCTTACGCGGCTTCCGCCTTTTCGCTGACGAACGTCCAGAGCCGGCGGCTACTTGGACGTCTTGACGAAAGGGCGAGCAGACCCCGAGACACGAGCCGAGCCTGTGACCGTCGAGATCGGCTTGATGGGCTCCTCACCCGGAGGCGGACGGTTGTCAGTGACCGGGAGGGTCGAGGACGGCGAGATGATCTCGGTCATCTTCGGGTTACCCGGATAGACGAGCGCGTGGTAGCGCCGCATTACGTCGTCGGTCTCCTTCATCGCTGCCGGGCTCTTCTCGACCACGTATGTGATCGCTGCCGGGTCCACGGTGAAGGTGCCGCCGCCGCCGAGGCTCGTGATCTTCACGCCGGCTGCGCCGGAAGTGCTGACCTTGCCACGGTGAATCTGGCCGTTGTGGTAGAAGTCCACCACGTCGCCAAGGTCCACGCTCGCGAAGCCGCCTGAGACCACCGGGATGGCCGCCGCTGACGCCAGTGTCACATGCTTGCGACCCGAAGCGCCGCCACGAAGGGCATCGCGACGAACGCTGAGCATCTCCTCGATCGAGGTCGACTCCTTGCGGACGATGTAGTCCGGGCCGTCCTCGGCAGAGACCACTTCCCAAAGCTGGTTACCAGCGTCGAGGAACTGGCCCATGCCTGCCTTGAGCATGGTTGTGGACGCGCTGAGCGGCTGCCGGAGTCGCTTCTGCTCGACCACAAAAGTGAGAAAGTGTCCGTCGGGGTAAACCGACGTGGTGTCTGCACGCGCCTGGACGTTGCCACCGAAGGCACCCATGCGTGAGGTGAGCCAGGACTGGACATCCCAGATCGAAGGCACACCGAACAGCGTGGAGTATGTGGCCAGCACCCGAGCAGCGGTACCACTCTCGATGACTTTGACATCGTGAAGCTCCAGGTCAGAGCGAGCAACGTCACCCTTGGCCTTCAGCTTCGCCTGCATACGCTCGCGAAAGTTGTCCTTCATCGCTTTGGTTCCTTTTGACGCGGTTGACTCGGTGTGAGTCCTGTGAGGTGTCTAGTGCAGACTGTCCTTTGAGTACGCTTCTTTGACTGAAAACAACTCGGGTAGGACCACCGATCCCAGATAAAGGGCAATCCCCGCAGCGTCTGCCTCGTGCGGTGTTGGTGTACCAAAGAAGCTAAGAGCACCACCCTGGTCTTTTGGACACACGTTCCGGTGCAACCAGTTTTTCCATTCGGTGTTCCGGAAGTAGAAAGTGTTTGGTCCTGCCATCGCCGGGAGACGCAGGTTGATATCCTCGGCGCTCGCACCTTGTCCACCTGGACGGTAAGTGAATCGCTCTGCTGCCATGGCTGTAGGTTTCAAGTCCCTATAGACGAAAGTCCAGAAGAACGATTCCCACATACGCAGCGACGCACCAAAGAGCTTGGTGCTACCAAGGTCAGGAGGGTACAGTAGGCCGTGTCGGTGGAGGAGGAAGCCACGCTCAACAGAGCCGCGCAGGACGGCCCAAGCAATGTATTTCCTCCCCATGTCGAACCCGACGACCTTCATAAGCTCCTCTACACAGGTACGGTACCCTTATATGGCGTCTCAGAGGAAGAAGAAAGTAAGCGGCAGTACGAAGCAGGTCAACACCGGGTGGCTACAAGTCATCGAGTCGGAACCACCTCGCTTCTTCTGTCCTGTCACCTCCGAAAACCTCACTGGTCCATGTCAGCTAAGAGGATGCCCTCTCTGGACATCGAACAGTAAGGTGTATTGCTGCGTTGGTGCCTTCGGCGGAATGAAAGCAGCCAACAGCGAGGAGCGGTTGCAGGCGACATCGGCGAACCAACGCGAGAAGCGCGGTACCCTCCGCTCCGCTGCTGATGGGAAGCTCAGCTTCTACGACCTCGCCCACCTATTCGGGTTCAGCCGTCAGCGTGTGGAGGGCTTTGTGAGCTTCGGTAGAAGCATCATCGAGACTTTGGCCCCACTGTTTGCGAACATCGATGTCACGCCGGAGCGTGACCGCTCCCAGGCGGAGCGCCGTCTCGGTAGCCCTACTCTGTTTACGTACTCTGCGCCCTCGTCCCACACAGACGAGGACGGTGATGAGACCCGCGTGTGCATCTGCTGCGAGACCATCATCGAACCCGACGACAATGAGCTGGTGCTCGCAATCCTCGATCGGGCTGAGGTGGCGTGGTGCTCCCGCGAGTGCGCCCGCGAGTTCCCCATCGACGCCTACCTCGTCGCGAACCGCTACAAGCGACATTGGTCCCAGGTCGCGCTCGGCAAGGACACCATTGACGAGCGTAGCCGTGTACGCGAGATCACTGTCAAGCGCATGCAAGCCCTCAAGGAGCTTGCCGAGAAACAGGGGTATGCGTAGATGAGCGACACGCGGCTGATCATCAACTAGATGGTGCGGGAGGGAGGACTCGAACCTCCGACCTCCTGACGCAAGCGCCAGGCGAGCTACCAACTGCTCTACTCCCACAAGTGGTTGGGTGAGAAGGGATCGAACCCTCGACCTTCCGGGGGCTTAGTCCGGACGCTCTACCAACTGAGCTATCACCCATTAGGTTCCCTTCGTGCATTACAGTGCATGAAAGGCGGGCTGATTAGGCCCGTCGATGCATTTCAGTGCATCATGCCGTCGCTGACTGCGGGGAGGTTACCACGCGCGTCGTGTTTATCTCCTCCCGTTCTTCCAAGAACTGACTGAGGAACGGCTCCGCCTTCTTCAGCCACTCACCTTGCTGCGCGTAGTCCATGTCATGGCAGTGGGTTCTGCCTCTCTTGTGCGCACGCAGCGCGTACAAGAGCGTCAGGTACACGCAGCCAGCGCCGGACGTGCGTAGGTTCCACTCGTTGAGCACCTTGCGGAAGGCTTCCCATGCCTCGCCGTTCGGTTGCTGCAACTCCGGGTACCGCCGCTGTCGCGCTACGTCCCACTTGGCTAGATCCACAACGTAGTCTTTGCTGTCAATCATCTTTGTCTCCTTTTGTGTAGAGCTTGAGGTTCCCCAGGGCCTTGCACCTAGGCCCTGGGGGCAAGCCGATAGCCATCGCCTGCCCGAAGTATGGCGCATCGGGCTCGACGACAAGATGATGAACATGCCCACGAGCCGCCAGGGCCGAGGACAAGTTCATCAGAGATTGTTCGTTGGGAACCGAGAGGATGACAGCGAAGGTGCCGACCTCGGTAGGTCCGGTCTCTCCTGCTGCATGACAGATCATCGCCGCAGCCACGCCTACCGAGAGGTCGGCGCGTACGATGATTTGGTGCCTAAGGGGCACGCCCGCGACGGGCTGCGTGTCAAGCTCGCTGGTTCATGAGATCAGTATGCGCACCAGAGCACACGCCGTCAAGAGATCCTATGAGTTGATCCGCTCTTCCCAGGTTAGGTCGACCGAAGAGAGCGCTGGCTCAGAGGTCAACGGCGTCCCCGCCGGGGTAACGGCTTGGACGCGGAACGATATGTAGTAGCTGGCCGGAACGTTTGGGATCAGGACGTCCGCTGTTCGGTGCAGGATACGGGTGGTCGTCCCTGCGTCGTCATAGATGTCCTCGACGAAGAGCGTGCCTGTGAGCCCATCGTTGATGTTCTGAGAGCGTCCATCGTAGACGGTGTACTCGACCTGCCACCGAACCGCCTTGCCGCTCTCGTTCAGGTCCCCAGTCTTCGTCCAGTGGATGTGAAACGATGGCTCAGTCACGGCGTAGGCCGGCAACTTTAGCTGCCGGAACGCTTCGTCAACGTTCGGTGTGAACTGGAGCACCACCGTTGTGCCATAGACAACGATGCCGGGGATGGTTCCGCCTGCCCAATGTGCCGAGGTAGGCGACAGCACCGGGATGTGCTGCAAGCGCGTCACGTTCGCCACGACCTGGTTCGGCACAACCTCGGTGTTGTCGTTCTCGTCCGGGTCGTTAGCAGCGGTGATGTTGATGAGGCCGCGCGCCTGCATGTTTGGGATGTCCGACTCGTCCATCTTCGACGCCGGGAGCGTGCGGGTTACCTCCCCGTAGGCCGGGATGTTGGCCTTCACCGGGAGCGGGATGGCGAGCACGGAGCCGAGCAGGTTCTTGATTGTGTACGTTGCCATGTTGAGCCTCAGCGGGACTATTTCGTTCTCAGGTGCCACTTGCTTCGGGCCGCTGCCATCTTATTGGGATCGATGCGGCGGACCTTCACCGGATCTAGAGCCCGTGGTATTGCTCAGTCTGCCTACCGGATGGAGCCGCCTCGACACCTAGCTTCTTCAGGGCTTCACGCAACACCAGCTTGGCGACCGAGTATGGGAAGCTCTCATGTGAATAGGAACCTAACCCAATCAGAGCCTGAAGCTGAGCCTCATAGGTGCTTTCGCGCCCAAGTGTCCTCTTGAGGATGGAGTAGATGTTCTTCTTTGGAGAATCATGCTCCTGCATAAGGCGAGATACGTACTCATCAAAAGAGATGCGCTCCTGCGGCTCTGCCAGCCACTCCACCTTAGTGACCTTCCCGGGGTTGACCTCAGTCATTGACTCAAAGTCCTTTGGGTCGATGGAAAAGTACAAGATACCCCCTGCCGTGCCCTCCTTGAACGGAATGCCCGCCTTCTGGATTTTGCCCCCCCAGTTACTGTAGCTCTTGCTGTGTAGGTACACGCGCTCGATGGCACGAGGGGACACGAGGCCCCGGAAGAGCGCTTGTGGCTCATTCCCCCATGCCTTCCCTGAAAGATAAGCCGACGTCGAGGGGCGGAATGATTGTGGGAACTTGGACCCCCACGTCCCATCCTCTTTTCGCATCGCATCGGGAGACGGAAACGGAGGAAATAGGTTCTTACCCAAAGCCTTAAAAGATACAGCTATGCCACCAAACATCCAAGTATTCCCGAGGTTGGGCGCCACAAAGAGGCCACGATTCACTACGACCCGCTTGCCACCGACGTTCACCCAGTGCGGGTACTTCCGCCGCGTCGGGCGTCGGGCATCGATGCCGTTTTTAATGAAGTCGGCGATATCGTCAGCGTCCGATGCGTGGAACACACGGAGAACAGTCGTAGGCTTCAGGTTCGCAACGTCTGAGCGCTGACCAGCTTCAAGTAAGGACCGTGCCTCGATGAGTGCATTCATAGCTGCTTGAATCTTGTTAACTGTGCTCATTTGATGACCTTCTCGATCTCGATCACAGCGGCAGGTGCCGCTCGTACTTCCTTCTCGCCACCGTGGAAGGACACGCTCGGGTGGTCCATGTTCACCTTGGCTACCACGATGCCGACATTGCGGAGGTTGGCGCTCTTGAATGCCTTGGTAGAAGAAGCAAAGAAGATTGGGTCGAACCTATAGCGCGACTGCTGAAGGTACTTCTTGTAGAGCCAAAACACCATTTTCGGGTCATCTAGTTTCTTCAGAAACTCGGAGGTGGCCCGTTCCCCGTCGACGGAGTTCATGTGGTTGAGGAGCTTGTCCCATGTCCCCCGCTCAGCCTTAATGTGGCGGACAAGCTGCTCCCCTGTGTACGCGCCATGCATGATCATGACTGCCTCTTTCAAGGCTCTGGAAATCTCTTTGGCAGCGTGCAAGTCGTGGGTGAAGGAGATGCCCTTCTCCCCTGTCCTGGTTGCTTGCGATCCTCCAAGACCGCCTTCGTTGGGGACCTTCTCCGAGAACCCATTTCGCCCGATGTCAACTGCGTTGATCGAGGCGTGGTACAGCGTCTCCACGTCTTCGTGCGTAGGGATGTCTTCGGCGCTCTTCTTGGCCTGTTCGATCTGCTTCTGGACTTCTTGCAAGTCCATCTTGCTAATAAGCGCTGGTACCTGCGTCTGGAACAGCTTGATGAGTGCGTACGCTTTCGCGTTGTCCTCTGGACGCCAAGTGAGGTCGACTTCGTCTTCAAGCTCCTTCAGGACTTCGTTCAGCGACTTCGTGAGCCTGGCCGACGCCTTCATGGCTTCTTGGTGACGGTAGCTCATGCCGGAGAACTCTCGCAGTGCGGTCATCTCCACAACTTTGAAGGGCGAGATACTTAGCTCCTTCTCGGTCTCATCAAGAACCTTCTCGTAGTCGCTCAGAAGAAGGTCGGCTCCCTCGACGTACTTTTCCAGAGCGACCGAGACGTTGTAGTCAAGGTCGATTCCTTGGTCGGACAAGGCTTCCTTCATGCCTGACATATCGATCAGCTTGTTTAGCTTGCCAGCGGCAACCAATGCGATCTTGAACTGAGCCAGCAGGTTACGCGGGGGACGTTGAATCCGGCCACGGACCCTCGCAGCAGGCTGAGAACGATTCGTCTTTTGGAGCTTCTTCTGCCGCTCCGCTACCGACTTCTTGTAGTGCGGCAGCGCCTTCTTCAACCCGAAGTGCAACGGGCTCGGCAGATCGTCGATGTCCGTCCAGACGTGGTCCGACGACTCCCAACCGTGCTTGGGCTCGAACTCCTCGGGAACGATGATGAGGTAGTTGTGGTACCGGAACTTGGCGTCCTTGAAGACGTACACGAGGTCAAGCTCGAAGTGACCGCGATAGCCCGCTTCCTCAGTGACCTCTCGCCGAAGGGCGTGGCTCGGGTCTTCACCATCGTCGATGGCCCCGCCCCACACGCCCCAGGTGTTCGGCTCGTTCACCTGCGAGCTACGCTTCTGGACGAGCACGCGACCCGTGTCCTTCGCGTAGAACAGACCGCCGGCCCCCGCGTTGCCCCAGAACTTCCCTGACTCGTCAGTGAAGATTTCTCCTCCCAAGACCTCAGCGGCCTTCAGCTCTTTACCGGCGGCGAGGTTCGCTGCCTTCTTCAGTGCCTCGCGAATCTCGCGGCTGGTCATGGCTTTCTGAAACTTGGCCCTGTCGAGCATCACGACTTTGTAGCGCTTTGAGATGCCTAGCTCGTCGAGAAGGTAGTTCTTGCTGTTTCCTTCATAGCGGTAGATGATCGTGCCTTCGGGGAGATTGAGCACGCCCTTTTTGGTCCGCCATTCCGCCTCGCTTTTGAACTTCTTGCCAAAGTCGCGAAGCCCCCACTCAGCCATCCGGTAGTAGAGCGCGTCGCTCGCGTCGCCCCGACTACGCAACTTGCTCAAGTCATAGGCGTCGATGGATTCGACACCCTTCTTCAAGATCCTTGCGAGGTCTTTGACACTCCGAACCTGCGCTCTCCCCTTTTCCAACTGCTTTGCGACCTGCTGGAGCGCGTCACTATTGAAGTACAACTCGCGCAGGAAGCCGTACTCGCTCGACCACTTCGCCCCGTACTCCTTGCCGGAGGCAAGCTCCTTTTGGAGTGCATCAGCCGCCGCTCTATTACCCCCGCCGAAGAAGAGACTGAACAATCTATCTGCCACAGCAAAGTGCCCTGTCGGCGTGTCCGTGTCCGCGTTGGCAATACGGTAGACAGCCTCTAGTCCCTTGCTGGCGAGGTACTCTGGCTTCTCGTATAGGACGCGCGAGACCTTGTTCGCCTCGACGAGAGCTTGGCCGGGGATCTTGAGGATGGTGTCGCCGATTGCATGGAAGTAGACCATGATGAGGCTGGAGCCGGAAACACCAGCGACCCCTTCGAGCTTCCCTTTCGCCAGTTGCTCCCAACGGTCGCTGGTCTCCGGCAACTCCGTGACCATGTAGAAGTGCTTGGGCACATCCGGGGTCGCGTATGACTTCGCGTCCAGCGCTCCCGCAGCGGCGGTGACGATCCCGTTGGCGACCAGCAAGAGGCCGCCCGACAACTCCTTATCGGTGATGCGGTCATCACCGGACAAGATCCTAGATGTGATCGGAGACTTGACGCGCATGCCTGCCGCCAGCAGCGCCCCAACCGCCTTACGAAGTTCCCCCTCGTCGATGTCGGAGTGCTGGATCGCGATGGCGCGGCCGACCTTGGTGACGTTGATGCCATGACGCTCGACGCCGCGTGTGTGGCGTTTCACCGAGCCGTGGCGCGAAAGCGGGATGCCAGCTTTCCGTAGAACCCCCATCACTCCCTGGACGCTAAGAGGACCTGCCGCTAGAAGCTCCTGAGCCGCGCTCAGAGCGACGGAAGCGACTACTGCCTGCCCCTTCAGGGTGAGCGTGTACTTCCCGCCACGCGACGACACAGCGCCCAGGAACAGCAACCGCGTCAGGTACGCCCGGATCGCCGTCTGCGACTGCCCTGTCCACTTGCGGATCCCCACGATACTCATCGGCTGACGCTTGAGCGTCCGCAGGATGTCTACAAGAGCAGGCTGAGTGATTTCAGAAGTCGCCATTAAGTACACCCACACTACACCAAGTTCAAATAAATCAATGTATCGGTGAGGGTGAAACCAACATTGACACCAGGTCCTCGGAACTGTGTGGGGTCGTAGATGTTCGGAGACCCTGCCCCGACGCCACTTGAATACACCTTGTAGGTGTACTGGTTCATGCCGTACTTGCCCATGAGGCGATTGGCAACATGCGCAATCGGCGTAGCCTGGCGGATGATGTCGCGCTTCGCGCTAGGCCATGCACCGGGGTCAGTACCACGCAAGTCCTCCAGCAGCTTAGAGGCAATAGTGTCATAGACACCCTGCTGGTCGATGTCGAGTGTAACCGATTGCCCGGAAAACGAGAACTGTAGTTCTCCAGCCAGGAGTTGCTGAGCGTGCATAGCCCAGAGGGCAGCAGCCTCGATGAGGAACCGGGTAGTGGTCGAGGCGTAGGGGAAGTTCAACAGCGACCAGTCGGAGGCCGGGGTTGTGCCGTTGAGAATTCCCAAGCCGCGCTGGAAATACTCGAAGAGGTCCGAGTCCGGGTACGACTGGATTGCTCCTTGTCGCTTCTGCAACTTGTCGATGAGGACGCGGAGCGACGGACCTAGTGACCAGAAGACGGAGGGCGGGACAAAGATGCGCTGTACCGTCGTCTCGGTGGGGCTCGTGATTGTCTGCCGGTAGTTCCAGACAACCTGGATCTCTCCGAAGTCGGTGAGGGCCGGGGTATCGAAGATGTACGCGAAGAGGTTCTGCTCCTCGACCTCGACGATGGTTCCGCCCGCCAGGGAACCTGTGAACAGTGCCGTGTCCGAGGGGCAGGGGTTCGTCAACGACGACGACATGAACCCCTGGATCGAGATTTCGTCAGGACGACGAGGCAGCCGAAGCACAACGCGCTCCGAGTTTCCTGCGTAGACCATGTAAGACTCGGCCCGAACGTCATCGAGCGTGTCAGGTGTCCGCAGTTCGATGACATCGAAGGGCAGCGTCTGCTGAAGCTGCCTTGCCGTTTGCGCCACCATGTTCCAAACGATGCGCCACTTGTTCGACTGCGTGGACAGTGGAGCATCTTGCGGAACCGCCCATGAGGCTGTCCAGCGTCCTGGCTGCGAGCCGGGGGTACCCACGCCGGAGTTCACCTGGACACCGGAAGGGTCCACGATGGTGTACGAAGGCGACTCCGCCGGGTTAGCAGGCACAGCCGGGGTCGTGTTGTTGGGCGCGTCGTCGAAGAAGTCGGCCTCGAACACAACGCCAATTCCTCGCGCGTGTTGCGCCAGGTTAGGAGCAATTACTTGGTTGGTGGTACCACCGCCGGTTGCGTTCGTAGGGAAGGCCATGTCGTTCCTCGCTGATTCAGGATGCCGAGTTGGCAACCTATGAGGAGAGGAACCACCCCACTCTCGGGAGAACCCCATCTAGTGCCAGCACGCATCTACCGACCCGAGTATGATCAGTCACGATTCGACAACTCGACAGTCGGGGGCGATCACTATCGCCAAATCGCAGAGCGTGAACTCATCCCGCGCATCATCGAGCGTCAGAAGCAGGCACTGAACGTCGTCCCGGACTTCTTCCGCTTCTACCAGAGAGCCTATACTGGCCGTCGCTGCTCCTGCTTCTCATCGATCGAGACTTCCCCTGCGGCCTCTTGTGGGGTGTGCTTCGGTACTGGCAACACGGGCGGCTACCAGTTGTACGGCCATGTGACGGATGTCTTTGATGCGACGGCTCCGTCCACGGCTATCTCCGTCGTGCAGGACTTCGACCAGATCACGCGCCCCATCCAGTTCCGCCTCACCCATAGCGCGGTACGCGGGTACATCGACTTCACGATGCCTGTGCGGGGCGGCATCAACCGTTGCACGCTGGCCAGCCTTCACGCGGTAGCTCCTCGCGGAACACGGGTACGTGCCGGGGTGAAGCTGTTCAGCGAGCCTGATTTCGTCGACCTCACCGTGGAGGCAGTGACCGCACGCTTGCAGGCCGCTCAGACCTCGGGCGGGCTACACCTACGGGTTACCCTGGAGCGGGATTCGATCTCGGCTGAGAGCCCGCGCTTCTCGTTCTTGCGCGTCCGTTACCAGACGCTTGACGACGACACCGTACGTGGAGACATCCCGCGCAGCACCGAGGCCAACCGCTCGTCGGAGTTCGGTTGGTTCGAGGATGTGGCCACGCGATCGATGTACCTCGACTCTACGCTGCGTTCTGTGACGACGGAAGACCTCTTCCGTCAAGTGAATACAGGCAGGTTGTGGAAGTGCTTCTCGACCAACGCGAACGCGCCGGGCGGTCTTCTCACGTCATGGGATCTTGAAATCCGTCTCGTCCAAAACAGCGAGAAGTACGCGAGCATCCCATGACCCCCACGTCCCGACGCCAAGTAGCCCGTGCCCTTCGTGCGGCAGCCAACGCGCTTAGTGCGGGCATCGTGAAGCACCCGCCCGCTATGCACGCGGAGATCCTTGAGTGGGTTCACGCTGTCGCCGCCGCGAACATGGTAGAGGCAATCAAGACGAAGATTGCCGAGACAAAGAAGGCGAAGAAGGAAGCGGCAGAGCGCTACGACAAGGTGCGCGAAGCGATCGACGACATCAAGGCCAACCCGACAACGTGGTCAGCATACAAGGCGTTCGACGAAGCGATGTGGGCTTTCGGCGCGCGGAGCCGTCGCCCCGTCCGCGACTTCCAGAAGCTCACGCCAGAGAGGAAGAAGGCGCTTGAGAAGACGGTGTGGGCCGAGATAGAGGAGGCTGAGGATCGTCTCAAGGGCAGCCTCGGGATCTACGACGAGTGGGTGAATGAGTTTCATCAAGAGCTGAATGCGCTCCATACGTACCTACGCCACGGGGTTGGTCCCGTTGATGATGAGGAAACCAAATCCTTTCCCATCAACACCGAAGGCTGGGACTATGGCACTAAGGAGTACGTCGAAAGGCTCAACGACCGCCTGGTTACTATCACGCAAGGAAATATCGAATCGTACAAGGAAGCACTCAAGCTCATTCCAGCGGACAAGAGGAGGCGCCTTGAGCACCATATCGCCTTTGCGGAAGAGGATCTCGCAGCCTTGATGAAGGGTGAGCGCGCCGACTGGAAGAACATCACCGTCACGCTCGCCCTGGAACCAATCCAGAGTGAAGCCGCCTCGTGGAGTAGCGGGCGAAAGAACCTGCGCATCGTCATCCCGCGCATGAGCCCAGACCAGTTGAAGCATCTCTCAAAGGCACTGCGTCACGAGCTTCAACACTTCTCGCAGGCGTGGCTATCGTTCATCGCGGGCTGGACAGCATACCAGCTAACCGAAGGCGGTGAACAAGCCCCGCCTCTGGGGGGCTTGCCGACGAAGCGCTCTCAAACGCCCGAGTTCCAGCAGGAGATGTCCCCCGGCCGCAGCAAAGCCGACGACCCCAAGACCAAAGCGCTACTCAAGAAGCTCCGCTCAGAGGGCGTCAACACCAAGCTCATCGACTTCCACGACCTCGACGACATCGAGTTCTACACCGAGTTGCTCGACGCCATCGAACGGTTCAACGACAGGTTGGCGCACAACCCGCTCGACGCCAAGAAGAAGCGGCTCGCCATCAAACTCTTCGTAGGCGAGGGCGTCAACAACCCGGAGTTCTATCGCAAGACAAGCGACGTGCTCAAGTACCCGTGGGGTGAACCCGACAAGTTCTTCGCGAAGCTGTCGAGGACGAAGCGCTCTGCGCGCAAGCTCCGCGAGGCGCGGTCAGAGTTCGTCAAGGCTGTGCTGTAAACCTACCCCGGCGGCAGGCCCGTCTTCACGAAGCGGTGGACGGCGGAGTTAGGCACCTTGCTCAGCCAGTAGGACTTGGCGGACTCGTAGTTGTTGAAGTTGCGGTACGCCGTCATGGGCTTCTCTTGATGCCCGCGACGGAACGCACAGACGTAGACCTTACGCGGTGACCACCAAGCGAACCCGAATGGCCCGACCAGCACCCTCCCGCGTTTCGGGTCGTTCACCCAAATCGTCGCTGTCTTCCGCCACTTCGACATTCATGCTTACGGGTTCAGGCAGGCTAGCCCTGCTTCTTCAGATTCGCCTTTACGCACTTCTTCCCGTCAAAGTGGAAGCCATCGGGGCACCGACCTTGTTTCTTCCGGTAAGCGTCGGCCTTCATATTCTTGTCTTCCGCCTTGCGCTTCTCGCGGTCGTTGTGGATGTTCTCTTCAACCTCGGTACGCTTCGGCTTCGGCTTCGGCGCGAAGTACCTCTCGGCGCTCTCTTCGGCTTCTTTCTCTCGGGCCTTGCGCTCCTTGCGCTCCTTGAACCAGTCAACAGCATCGTCGATGACGCCTGTTCCCAGCCCTGTCCCCTTTGGTGTGCCGGATCCGGGGCCTATGCGCGCCTGCAATGCGACCTCGATGTCTGCCTTCTTCTCTGAGTCATAGGTCTGCGGCCACAGCTCCCCCGTCTTGTTCGATACGACGCGCCACTTTCCATCACGTTTCACAACACAGCCACCGGAAGGGCACTTCCCTTCCTTCGCTAGGAGGACCTGGCCGGCAGCCTCGACGAGTGACCGCACGGCGTTCATGTCTACGGCTTCCCCGTACAGCACGTCAGCACGGGCGTCAGCGATCCAACCCCGCAGCAAGGAAGCGGGGCCGCGAACCGAACCAAGGACGGGGGAGAGGTTCCGCAGCGAGTGCTCGATGGCGCTTCGGTGGTACACAAAGCCGGGCTCGCTCGCGAGAGACGGGTCCTTGAGCAGCTTCATAGAGTGCTCAAGTTCCTCCTTGATGAACTCAGCGGCCTCTCGCGAGACGGTGATCCGATCGCTACCCCGTGCGAGCGCTTTCAGGACTTCCTTGGCGAGAGCGGGGGCACGGCGGCGGCGTCCTAGTACCGTGAGCTTTGTTTCAAGCTCCTCTTTTGCGAGTGGGGTGATGTCGAACGTGACCTCCGCTGCGGCTCTAACGTTTGCCACTATATCCTCGAATCCTGGGAAGTCGCCGCGAGGCAACTTCACCCGTGTTTGGTCTGGCTGTGGGAGTTTCTTACCGCTCATCTTCTCAGCCCACGCGATGGCCTGAGCGATAGCTGCGGGACCCTTCGGGTCTTTAAGGACGGAGCGGATGCCCGCATCCTTCATCCATCCCTTCCCCTCCTGCCAACCACGCGAGGACTTCTTCGGGTAGCGGCGACCATAGGGGTCACTACCCCGATCTCCGCCTGAGGTCTGAGCCTTCGCGTTGTGGTACGGGATGGGGTGCATCGACGGCGGGAACTGGCTTGCCGTGGGGTCGATGATGGCCTTCGCGGACTTGGGGTCCTTGCCCCAGAACACGAAGAAGTGGCTACCCTCACCGAGAGCAGGCCACGTATCGCCCGAGAGTCTACCCGTGCGCCAGCCAAGCTGGACACCGCCAGCCAGGAACTTGAACATCGAGGCTGCGTTGTCGCACTGACCAGTGAGGGAGAGCCCTTCCTTTGAGGTTCCCTCTGGAGGAGGGAACTTCTCAAGGTACGTAAGGCTTCTTCCCCCCTTGTCTGGGTAAGTCGGAAGCGAACACCCCTTGACGTACTTTGCGACGAGCTTCAGGAGGGCTCTAAGCTCACGGGGAATTCTCGGCGTACTCGCGCTCACCTTGCCAGCGCGAGTACACCGTTGCCCACCAAGCCCCGCCCGATATTCATCCCAGAGGCACTCAACTTCGTCGAGTGACGGGAGACCGGGCGGGGTCAGTACGGGAGTAGTGCGTCGTCGTGCCACTACCCAGTATGCCGTTATCTAACACTTCTCGCGGGTTAGCTGCGGGCTCCTACCTAGACTCAGGCTTCTTCCTGCTCCTTCGCAGCCGCCGCGTTGGCTCGCGCGTTATCGGCCTTCATCTGGTAGGCGATGCGATCACGCGCCCACACCTGAGCGTCATGCGGCCAGAAGGAGCCGGAGGCTACACCCTGGAGGTCCGCGACCGTGAGGTCCGCGAGCATGAGCGAAAGCTCACCAACCACCGCTGTGGAAGGAGTCGATCCGCTCTTGACGCGAGCTTCCAGCGCCGTGAGGCGGGTGCTGCGGTTGGACTCCAACTTCGGGTCAGCGCGCTGACCGTCTGCGTTCATGAGGTTGAGAGCCTCCGCGAGCTTCGGGTCCATGGCGGCGATGATGTTCTTCATGCCTGCGCTGCTCGCCTTCTGGCGCTCCGCCTTGTCACTCGCTGAGGCTTCCTTGTTCTTGCGCTTCTCGTCGGAGCGCGCGACGTAGGTGTTGTTCGCCTCGTTGTACGCGGCGCGGAACGACGCTTCCTGCGCCGGGTCGCCACGCTCGATGAGGGCTTCCTCCTCGGAGACGACCTCGATCGTTCCATTGTTCAGCAGGCGACGGAACGACTCGGACTGCCGAAGGGCATCGGGGTCGATGTGGTCGCAGATGTTGAAGGCAATCGCCGTCCGGGGGATGTTGAACGAGCGTCCACCTTCCGCCGTCGGGAAGTTGAGGACCGTCATCATCTGAGCACCAGTCTCACGGTGCCGCGACTTGTTGCGGATGTAGAGGGGCTTGCGCTCCTGGAGGGTCTTGTCGATCTCGAAGAAGGAAGAATAGACGGTCATGGAATACTCCGGGCGTTGGTGTCTGGGTCAGAGTTCATCTACCACTAGCACACCCCAAACGACTAGGGCCTTCTCCGACGACAATCGGAGAAGGCCCTACTTCTAGGCAAGCACGACCGCCGGATCACATACTAAGCGCTACGCTCAGTACGGCTGTCCAGCACCTCGCACACCAAAGGTGAAATCTGCGCGGTCTGTCCGCCAGACTTGTCTGCTAGGTACCCAAACTTTGCCATCCCACGAAGGGCGCGCACAGCAAGCCACCCGGGGACAACGGTCGCGGGGACGTCGTTTGAGGCGAGCAGCAGCGCGGTGCGCAGGTCTCGATCTCGAAAGACGATGCGGGCCAGGACGTGTCGTTGTCGAACTCCTGCTTGAACGGTGTTCGGCTTGTCGAGCATCTGGTTGATGGCGCGGGCGATCTCACTTCTCGTCAACGACGCGATGACAGGTTCTAGGTCAACCGCGCCCTCGACCGCCCGCGTAAACTCAAAGCCAGCTAGGCGCTTCTTGCATACCTCGTAGACGTGCCATGCCTTCTCGCCGTGGTAGTTGGCGAGTTCTTCGAGCTTCTTCAAGCCCTTCCGCACAGTCTCCTCCGGAAATCCGATACCGAAGGCCGCTTCCAACAGCGCTGCTCTCTTGTATGGGCAGAGATGAATGAGACCGACCGTGCGACGAGTTCCGCCAGATAGAAACGCGGAAGACTCCAACAGAGGAGCGTCTGGTCCCTCGATCAGAAAGCTGTACGCCTGAGCCGTACGAAGTAGAGGAGCCACCTTGCTTGGACCGAAGTGGTTGTCGTGGTCATTGATGGGAATCGGACGAGAAGGCGCACCGGAACCGGAAATCCTACCGGTGCGTCCGGTATTCCGTCCCTTGCTGCGGCTCTCGGCAATGTTCGTGACCACTGTCTTGCCTCTCCTCGTCTTTCCAAGGTTGCTTGGATCGAGGTCTCTATGCTTGACATTGTTCTGCTTCAAGAAGCTGAGGATGGACTTTGCCCAGCGCACCTTACGCTCTAGTCCTGGGTCTCTCCATACTGACTGCCTCGCTTTCATCAGGTGGTCACCACGCTCCTTCTTTGCGAAGGGGATCGCCTGGTCAGGTCGTCGACGCCGCACTTCCGACGGGTCATAGACGCTCGGCTCGTCAACCGCAGCGACGTACTCAAGGAACTCCTGCACGTCCTCAGGATCAGCCGGACGTAGACCACCATATTGCATAGCCCGCCAGCGGAAGAAGGTGTCTACAAACAACAGCCAGTCTTGCTCAGGAGGCCAGCGAAGGGTGTCGTGATGGATGGCCCACATGGGCTTCTTCCCACGAAGTCGAACCTCGAACACGTCATGGACAACAGGCATAGCGGGGTGCCGCTTGCTCTTCATGCGGTTCCACGCCTTACCCTCCATCTTGTCGGGGGTGAGCGTGATCGAGCCGGCTTGTTTTGGTAGCTCCCACGTCGTCAACGGACGGTGATGGTAGCGGCGGCGCCCTCCGATGACGGGTGCCCGTTGGCGAACACCCCTCTCAGGATCGATTCCAAGACGTTTGGCGATACGCTTCCACATCTTCGGGTGCTCGACGAACTCGTCCGGCTGGTCGAGATTGCCGTGCTTGATGTGCTTCCAGGCGTCGTGGGGGACTTTGAACGCAGATGACACTCGTACACCATGTTGGGCAACCGCGTTGCCGATCTCTCGTAACATGCGCTTCTTGTTCTTTGGAGTCAGGTGGTCCTTGACACGCAGCCAAGTACCGCTCTTCTTCAGGGCCTGTGAGAACGAGAGCCCGCTATCGATGACGCCCAACACCTCGTCGACGGCCTGCTGAATGAAGGCGCGCAACTCGACGGGCAGGTTGTGGTACCCCTTCTGGCCCAACCCTGTCGTCTCACGCACGTCGTCAGCCAGCTTGAGTGGGTTGAGCATTAGCTCAGTACCGTGTGTCACCTCGTGGATGAGGACGGAGTAAATCTCCTTCTCCAGTTGGTCTTCCTGATCGTGAAGCTCGGCACACGTCAGCTTCCCGAACAGCGAGATCACGATCTGAGTGTCCTCGGGCAATGAGTCGCCCCATTCGTCGGTGGCTTGCCGCCAAGCGGCTTGTTGCACAAACTTGCGGTGTCCTGACTTGAAGGATAGCTTGTTCTTCGCCGTCACCACCACGGGAATCTTGTAGTTGACGTCGACGAAGCCCTTGCCATGCTTCAACGCCTTGGCGAGGGCGACGAAGCCAGCAGTGAATTTCATGCCAGGACCACCGGGATACCCGGAGTAGGTCGACAACGGGCGATACTTCCACGCCGTCTTTTTGTGGTCACCAACGGCTATCTCGCACCCCTTGAGCACGGCCTGCGCGACCTGCTTAGCGACGGCCTTCAGGTGCGTTTTGTCGATGGGGATGATTCCCGCCGTCACTGCGAAGGCGCCCTGGACAGGAGCAGATTCTAGTTGCTCTCTGTGCATCTTGATAGCGTCCACACGCTCCTTCTGTACACGCCTGCGTTCATCATCTTGCCACCGTCGATCGTCGTCGATCCGCTTACCGAGGGCATCCTGTGGATCGCTCTTCTCCCACCCACGAAAGTCCTTCATGTACTGCGGGCTCCACCAGACCTGATCGTTCTCTAGGACGGCCTCTGAGCCTGGGAGTACAGCATCCACTGTCCACTCGTCGCTGTCCGGGGAATCGGGATGGTCATCCCCGAGATCGGGCGTGAACTTGATCTTGGCCGGGCGGTAAGTGCTCCGCTTAGCGAAGTCCTGTGCCTGCTTCTCATTCCCGAACGTCTTGACCACGCGCATAGGAACAAATGCCCTGTCCTGCTTCTGGTAGCGGGGGTCGTTACGCACAAGGAATTCAATGTAGTTGTCGTTCTCCCGTGAGAAAAACACCGCGATGATGTCGTCAATATTCACGTCCGCCCCGAGAACGTGGCGCCACTCGTCGTTGCTTGAGGCACCGAAATGCGCGGCGATCGTCGGGTCAGATGACCATTGGAGAAACTTGCGTGAGAGCTTGGGCGCATTGACGGGCTGCCCTCGGTACAGACGAACCTTCTGCCCTTTCTTACGCAAGCGCTCTCGAAGGGGCACGAACGCCTCGTATAGCTCCTCTGCGTACCGCTCAAGGGGAGGTACCTTCCCTATAAAGACACCATGTAGGAAGCTCTTGACATCTTGACGAATGGTAGCTGGGAGGCCGTCAAGGATCTGCTTGGCCAGGGGACGGAGGCTCCCGTACCGCTGCGCTGTTGCAGACACGCTCTCTACGTTGGATCGTCTCACTGCCATGCCCATAGAGTGTCACGCGCGCCGTCGATGAGAACCGCATCCTGAGTCTAGGAGGTCTTCCATGCCCATCTCGAAGCGTAAACCTGCCCGTAAGCGGCTCAATCGTGCCGCGACTGCTGCTGCGCTTCGTGCGGCTGCCGACAAGATCGAAGCTACAGGCGTGGTTTCTGCCAAGTACACCATCCCCCAGGTGAACAAGGCGCAGGAAAAAGTCCTCGACCTGATCGACGGGATCGGCGTAGACCCCAGCCGCGTCAAGGTCGCCGTGGTGGGAGAGGATGGGGCCGACCCAATTCTCTCGGTCACCTCGCGACGAGACATCCTGGCCAAGATCAAGGAAGTCCTTTCCAAAGCATTCCCCATCGTGTCCAGCGACCATGGTGAGGTGAGCGTCCGCGTTCGGCAGGTGCTCGCCGCAAGCGTTCGTGCAGAAATGGTCGACGACTACGAGGACGAGGACGAGTTCGACGACGCGGACGAGTTCGACCTCGACGAAGACGATGAGGCGAGCCTGCTTCTCGACTACGAGCCCAGTTGAGGGAACCACTAACGCGAGTCTCGCGTTTGGGGTAGGGGATGACGGACGTAGAGTGCTTCTGGTTGGAGCCTATCGATCAGGTGCGCGTTTCGCTGCGTAGGTATGGTCGAAACAGTCGTTGTGCTGCGGGCAAGTCGTACTGCAATGCCGAAGCTCCTCTAACCACGGTCAGTGCCGAAGACGCCAACCCCACTGGAGACCTCTGGCCTCACGAGGATCCTAGGTGGCCCACGCGCTGCGCCTCGTGCGGCCACCCCTTCAAAGACCACGACCACTGGCAGCTACGCCACGCTCGGCTCTACGGGTCAGAGGGATACACCATGACGCTCCATGAGGCGCCCCCAGGCGCGATGTGGAGCGCTGACTGGTACGAGGGAGGCAGAACCCCGGGACCCGATGGAAGATGGCTTGTGGTCCGTCTCCCGAGCGGACAGGACTGGTTCATCGATGGGAACGCGAGCGGGCACCCCGAGCACGTCGCCTCTTGGACCAGAACAGGGGAGGTTCCCTACGTAACCGTCACGCCTTCGGTGAAGACCGGTGAGTGGCATGGCTGGCTCGTGAACGGGGTGTTCAAGAAGTCGGGCTGAGCTTGTCGCGGCCTATGATCTTGATTTGCTTTGGGTCGAACACGAAGCCGGTGAAAGTACCGTCTCGTTCACGTAGCAAGGCCCCGTCGAAGCCATCCCGACGAAGCTCACCAAGCCCAAGCTGGTTGTACTCGTCCCACCCAGCAGGGTTTCGCAGGTCGACCTTCAACGTAAGGATCTGCCCGCTGCCTTGCGCCCCCGCATCACCAGACTCGATGGATGCTCGGTCGGAGGTGAACCAGATGATCCCCATCGTCGACTTAGCCAGGCTGAACCTGCTGAACGTGGCTCCAGTTCCATGAAAGACGGGCTTGGTAACCACTGATCCAGAGGCCGTGAGAAGACACGACGCCGCCGCCCTGAGTGCTAGAGCGACCTGGTCCTTGGTTACTTGATCCATATCGTTACCAGTACAGCGGTAGGTGACTCTGAAGCGCGAACACCGTATTGGTACACCAAGGCATCGACCAGCGAAGTACCTGAGGGTTGTCCGGCGTTCCCTCGGAGATACCCTCGGTCGCAGGCCAGCGTGGGGTCTCACCCGGCCCGAGGCTATGCAGCCCCGACTGGAACAGACCGATGTTGTACGTGTGAGCAGCCACGCGACAGTTCATCTGGTTGGCCCACTCGACGGCAAATTCCTGCCCACGCACCGCGCAGAAGGTCGCGCAGGTACGGAACCAGAGTAGAGACTCCGTTGTCAGCCGATCCTTGATCTGCATGAGCGGACCAAAGAAGTTCGGGTCCTCGAAGGCACGCTTCGTCATGGGTGAGTTCTTCATCCAGACCTTACCTGGGCTGCCATGCCCCCAGAACTGGACCTCGCGCAGTGCCTTTGCGCCACCGACAGAAGCTACCCAGGCCAGCGCGTCTGCCCAGTTGTCGAACCCGGCTACATGGTCGAACCGACGCAGCTTGCGGAACAGCAGGCCACCCGCCCACCAGGAATGGGACAGGCCGAGGTCGATGTCGAGCGAGTCGATCAGCGAGTCGAACGGATCAGGTGCGGCCTTCTTCAGCGCCTTAGACACGGCCTTCCGATCGCTCGTGTCGTAAATCATGAGACGCAGCCCACCATCCAGGGCCGCACTCTCTTTGACTGCCAAGGCAGTCATGCCGGATCCAGAGCGTCCGCCGCCGCACGGAGAGCGGCCACAACCGAAGCGGTCGATGGTTGCTTCTTGCGCTTGTTCATGAGCGTGCGGGCGTCTTCGACGAAATCACGAAGGAATTCTTCGGCATCATACTCGTCGATGCCCACTGTCGGACCCCATGTATCGTACCCCTCACGGCCGCCGGGATCGCTTCCCGGCATCATGCTCAGGGCATGCTTGAAAGCCTCGCTGGCCATCTCCTCGCCGACGAGGAAGCTGAACACGTCGCCGTCACCCTTGGGATCCTCGATACCGAAGTTCTCGTACCTGGGGTCGGCGCGCGATTCCTCGATCTCTCCTTCGATCAGGGCCATGAGCTTGCGGTCCCGCAGGAGCTTCTGTGCAAGATCGCGAGGCTTGGTCTTGAGTTCGTAGTAATCTGTTTCCTGCCCGCGGTCGTACTCGTGATGAATCTCGATGCCATCATCAAAGAAGCGGATGAACTCCTTATCGATGGGGGCGCTTGCCAAGATCGAGGACAGCGCCCGAAGCGCTCGTTTGATTTCGTTCTTCATTGGTTCCTCAAACGCGCAGCTTGCGACGTAGCTTCGCGGGGTCCACGTCAAAGTTCCAGTAACCGTCTGCGTCCTCGTAGGCGGTGTACTTGCCGTCCTTGCTCTCGAAGTCGAGCTTGACGTTGAGGTCATCGAAGCCGTCAAGGAACTCCGCGAAAGCAGCGACGCTCACGTCTCTGCCGTAGGGGTTGTCCAGATTGAGGCGCTCGGTGTCGATCTCGATCTCGATCTCGCCGGTCTCCCCAAGGCTGAAGCCGCGACGAGCACGAATGCCGTCTACGAACTCCATCTCGCCAACCTCGTCGATGGCTTCCTGGATGTCGCGCTCGTCCTTACCTGCCGCGAAGGCGTCGGCGATGGCTTCCGCCAGGTCCTCGTTCTCACGCTCACGGTTGGAGGACGCGAAGTCTTCGAGGCTGTTGTGCGAGTGCGTGATGGCATCACCAAGCCCCTGGGCGACTTCACCTGCCATGTACCCATCTGGGTCCTTGTAGTTCTCCATGTACTCGTCGACGGCTTCTCGCACGAGGTCGTTGCTCATGCTGGCCAGCGCGTCGGCGGCTTCCTCGACGCTCTCGTAGGCGTTCTCCTCGACGGCAGTACGAAGCTGTACGTAAGCGGACCCGAGACGGGTGTGCTTGTCCAGCGCGCCACGAAGAGCCTTGAGATCGAGTCCATCGATGTTGTCCAAGTCGCCGTCATTGATGCCGACGCCGTGGCCTTCCTGCGTCATGAACATGAGGAACGGGGCATCGTTTTGGAGTGCCTGAGAGGCAGCATCGGGGCCAGCCAACTCCGTCAGCACCTCTTCTGCCGCTGCCTGATACTCACCAGCCGCGCGCGTCACCTCGGAAGACAGTTCGATGTCTGACCCACGGATGAGGTTGTTGAGGATGTCTGAGCCGTACTCGTCAGAGAACATCGTCTCGACGGCCATCCCGACAAGCTGTTCCAGCGTGCTGTTGCCGATCTCACCGCCGCTGGCAATGAGCTTGGACAGCGCGGACGCACGTACGCCCTTGGTCTTCTTGGTCTTCTTCTTGTTGAGCATGGAAGCTGATCTCCGAACGTGAGATGCAAACGCGAGGTGCGCCGCCTTGTGGTCGCCGTCAGTCAAGACTGCGCCGTAGAGCTTAGCCAAGGCGCGTTTCGCCACCTTGGACTTCATTTTGTTGTGCGCGATGATGAAGGAACGAGCCATCGTCTTGCCTGCCGCGCGATGTCCTTTGGCCTCAATGAGAGAATCCAGCTTATCACGGATCTTCTCGACCATGTGCTGGACTCGCTTGCCTTGCTTCTTGGAGACAGGGCGCTTCTTGGTCTTGCCCTTCTTTTGGAGCCGTTCGCTCTCGCGCTCGTCCGCCTCGCCCCAGGTATAGCTGTCCGCGCCCTGCGGGACGATGACTACGTTCTGTCCCTGGATGCGGATGCGGAACTGCGAGGGCAGCGTAACGGGCTGGCTGAACTTCTTGCCCTTCTCGGGGCCGCTGGTCCACTCGAAGGTCACGCGACCGTGGTACGCACCCCTGGTCTTCTTCGGCTGTTGCGTGATGCGGATGGGCTTCTTGCGCCACGTCTTACGCCGCTCAGCCCGCTGCTCAGCTTGACGTCGCTGCGTCTTCGTTTGTTTGAAACGTTTGGGCAAGGCCGCTCCCTTGCTATAGGGTGGCTACCTACGAACAGGATGGGCACATGAAACGACGTGGGTTCCTGGGAATGCTTGGGATCGCCATACCATTGTGCAGGGAGTGACGTTGAACTCCATCTACCTGTACTGGTCAGGATTGAGGCTCTGCTTAGCGAGCAGCAGGGCTGCCGTTTTCCTGAGCGTCTCGATCTTTTGGGCGTCTCGATCCATAGGTTAGGTTGCATACTGGCATATGACCCCAGCCGAACGTACCCAGACTGCCCGTGTTCTCAGAGCAGCTGCCGCCGTTTTGGCGGCCCCTTCGGAGGTAGCTGTTCTCAAAGAGCTAAAGAAGCTGGCAAGCAAGAAAAAGAGCAAAGCGCTCTTTTCCCCCGATGTGCTAATCGAGGCGCTAAGGAGGACAGACCCGGCCTGGAGGCTGGAAGGCAAGGTTACCTTAGACGGACTGGACAGCGAGAACCTGCGCTACGCTCTTCTGCGCGCCAAAACGCCTGAGTTTTACAGCACTAAGATTGACGACGTCGGAAGTTCGGCCCATTTCGCCTTCCAACCTAGTAATAGGGCGGGCGTATCCTACGAGGAATGGAAGGAGGCCGTGGGAACGGCTATAGAAAAGAAGTCAAAGAAGGGCCTGCCAACACAGCCAAAAGAGGGCCAGATCTACTACGAAGACCTGGAGGTACGCCCCCTTCTCAGGACGACCTCTGGCATCTTTGATGGGTGGGTGTTTCAAAACGCTAAGGTTGGCATTTGGCAGTGGACCTTCCTCGCCCCTGGCGGCCACACCTATCACGTTTTGGGCGGCAAAAATGCACCGGTAGACGACCCCGCGATTTGGGGGTGGCTGTACAAAACCGTCAAGGACCTGCCTGACCGCGCCCAGGCCACACTTGATGGGGTAGATGTGGCGGGCATAGAGAAGGAACAAAATACACGCTCTAGGCTCGGGCTCGGGGACCGTCCGGTAACTGTGGGGGCGGTGGGGACATGTGCGGTATGCGACAAGGTGCAAAAGCTGCGCAATGGGCGCATGGTTCATCACGGCTACCTACGGCCCGGCTACGGGTCCATCTATGGGACATGCGCCGGTTCAAAGCAGCCTCCCTACGAGGTTAGCCCCGAAGGCTGCTACTTGGCGGCTGCGCACTACGAAAAAGTAGCCAGAGGCATCGACGAGGCTATCGCCCACGTAAAGCAAGGTAAAGGCTACCAGGTGGTCAAGCTCACAAGCCCAGGCGGAAGCCAGAAGCCGTACCGAGTATCGCCTACCTCCGTTGCCGAAACAAGCGAGAGTCTTAGCCGTGCCGAGATGCGGTCGCTCCCTAACCTCTACGTAGGCACAGACCCGGCGGTCGCCTGGCCCGCAGTCGTTACTGACTACGTGTCGTCTAGGAAGAAGGAGCAAACGCAGCTGTACTCAGAGGCAAAGCGAATGAAGAAAAAGGCGGCGGCGTGGGTGCCTACGCCGCCCCTGGGGGCTTGATGAGACAGTTACAGCGCACACAAGTTGCCCGCGCGCTCAGAGCAGCTGCCCGCGTTTTGGCTAGCGAGCTGGCGTACCCGAAAGAGATGCGCGACAGCATCATGCGCAAGGTCAGGGCTGGTCCCGATGAGCGGCTTGCGCGCGAGGACGATCGGCTCCGGCACGAAGCTGTCCCACGACTTGCCCATGAAGCCGGCGCCCTCGTGCTCGTAGTCGTCACCGGCCAACCAGTGCCCCAACACCTCGGCGATGTCCGGCTCTTTCGACAAACCGTAAGGCGGGTCCGTAACAACCGCGTCCACCGCGTTGTCGGGGAGAGCGCCGTTCTTGGGCAAGCGCCACATGCGAGGCTTCGGGTTGCCCTCCTGCACCCGCGCGGTCACCGAACCGATCTCGATGAAGCCGAAGCCCATTACCGCGGGCTTGAAGAAGCTGGGTTCCCTCGCTCAAAGGCGAAGATGTGGTGATGGACGCCCGGACCCGAGCCTCTGTTGTTGCCTCACTGCGCTCTGCTGCCGCGGCAGTCCTCGCGCGCGAGGAACCCGCGGACATCACGTACCGGGGCCGTTTTAGTGGGGGCTGGAACCCCGTCTACAAGCTCCTCGTGTACGAAGGTGGCAAGAAGGTCGGCGGCATCCTCCTCATCGAGGGATTGAGCCCGTGGTCCCGACAAAACATCCCTTGCCCCGACGACGTGAGGGCTCTCATCGATCATGGGGCTGACGAGAAGGCAAATATTTGGATGGTCGACGGAGCGTTCTTGGACGAGAACCTGCACAATCAGGGCATCGGCAAGGAGATGTACCGCCGTGCCTTCGCGGCCATCGTCAAGAAGAAGGGTCCTTGCTTCTTCGTCCCGACCTACTGCGAGCTTGGCAGCGGTACCTCGAAGGCTGCGCGTCGAGTGTGGAAGTCCCTGAGTCGGGAGTTCACGTCCTCGGGCGACGTCTTCTACGTGAAGTAATCCCTATAGGGACAATCTCGGGGGTTGCGGGCTGGATTGTCCCCAAAAGGAAAAGGGGAGCCCGAAGGCTCCCCTCTCCCAAGGCCACGAGCCCGAACTACGCGACGACGATGCGCGAGTCAGTGGCAGCGAGGTTGCCGAGCACCGCAGTGCCCGCCTCCCACGACGCGGCGATGACGAAGGATCCGCCCGCGGTCGACTGCACCGCGAGGGCCTTCTTTTTGTCAGAGCCAGTCAGCGACGCGGGAGCGCACAAGTTGTGACCGAGAACTGCCCGTTGCGCGTGTCCCCGACCTTCATGATGAAGTCGCCATCGGGCACCGATACTCCGATGAGTCTGGAGCCGACGTCGGCAGTCACCTAGCGCTACAAAGTAGTTCCGCTTGCCGTCTATGACCTGTTGGATAGCCTCAGACGCTGATTTGTTCTTCTTCTTCATTTGCGTCCTTAGCTTCGACGACGTCTGTGGCTCTGTCTGCGTTCTCGATTACGGATTCGATCTCGTCGCCAAGGCGATCGAACGCCTTGGGAGCTTCATCAAGCGCGTCCACAAAAGAGCGAAGCGCCTGACGCGAGGCACGAATGCCCCGCGTCAGCGCTTTCTCGACAAAGCGGACAGTCTTTCGACCGGCGCTCATGCCTTGCCTTGCTGCTCCAAGCGAGTGACGCAGAGCTTGCGCTGGAGCTTGATGCCCTTGAGCGTGTCCTTGTACGGGCCTTCGGCCTGCAAAAGCTCCGCCTTCAGGTCGAGGACAGCCTCGTCGTTGGCGCGCGCGTCATCGGTCTCCTTCTCGTGCATTGAAAGGCGCACAAGGCGACCCTTCAACTCCTTCTCACCCTCACCCAGGATCGAGTCCACGACTTCCTGGCCGCAGGCATCCGCGACCTTCTTCTCGAACTTCTGCGCGGGACTGAGGGCTTCCTTCTTCGGCTTAGCCATGACTGATTACCCCTACTTGGTTTTGACGGTCCACTTGGTGACCTTTTTTGTGCTGCTTTTCTTAGCAGACTTCTTCTTGGTGGTCTTCTTCTTCTTGCTCTTGTCCTTTGCCTTCTTGCGGGCAGCACCGAGGAGAGCGGGAGTCTCTTCATCTTCGGGAGCGCTGTCCTCTTCGGGCGTGCTGTCCTCGGCAGTCTCCTCGGATGCCTCTGAGGCTTCCTCAGATGCCTCGTCGTCCTCGTAGAGTTCATCGTCGAGGTCCTCGTCACCCGCGATGGTCTTCACCTTCTCACGCTTGGCTCCGACCGTGGAGACGTCGCCCTCGTCGGTCACGAGGGTGTTCTTGCTCTCACGGTACTTCTTGATCGCCTCGCCGTTGATCAGCTTCGAGCGGCACATCTGGTAGATCGGTCCTTCGCGTCCCTGCTCCTGCAAGACTTGCTCGAAATGGGAACCAGACTTGAAGTCCATATCCACCGACGGATCGAGTCCCACGATGCTCGGCAGCTTGCCGCGCTTCACGAGGTACCCAGCGAGCTTGCAGAAGTTCAGCACGTCGGAGGCGATGTCGATGCCGACACCAAGGTTCAGGTGGATCTGTACCTCTTGAAGCGGGATGAAGTTCTTGTTCTTCTGTGTCTTGAAACGCATGAGTTGGAGGCTACGACCATCCGGTGTATCCACACTCTTGCCGCGACCGACGCGCACGAGGTTCGTTGTGGCGAACTTCCAGGCGTTCCCGCCGGGGAGGTTCTCCGGTGCCTGGTACGGGTTACCGACGTTCGCTCGGATCTGATTCATGGCCACGATGCTCACATGCTTGTTCGAGATGAGCGTCTGGATGCGCTTCCACCCGAGCGAGTGCATCGCGGCATCACGGCCGGGCTGCTTGTTACGCGGGTCATCGACCCACACCTGCGGGAGCATCGCAGCGACGGTGTCGATGAAGATGACCGCCTGGGGAAGACCAGCGTGCTTGTCCGGCAGGCTGTCGCAGAAGTTGTAGATGAAGTCGTACCCAATCTCACCTGTCTTGGGACGGAAGTACCGGACGCGGCTGTAGTTGACACCGATCCCGGGCTGCTCGGTGTACTTGCGGTCCGTGGTGCCCTCGTAGTCGAGGATGGCCACGGGGATACCCAAGCCAGTCAAGTAGGCAGCGGACGTATAGCCCAAGGTGCTGTTGTGCGTGACGAACCCGTTCGCGATGAAGGAGTGGGTCTCCGGCATCTCCACGTCGAACACGGGCTGCTCACCAGCGTCTTCGACGCCCTCGACCTGGTCGTAGAAGTAGCCGGAGGACTCGATCTCTTGTAGGCGTGCTCGGAGAAGCGGGTCCCAGTCACCCGTCTCGGTCGCGTCGAGAATCTCCGTGAGGCGCCGGTAGCTCAGCCTCACCTTGGGGGAGGCACCCATCACGTCGTAGAAAAGCCGGTTGTGGTCGCGTGTCGTGCCGCGGTTGGAGTCATAGAAGTCCCGCAGCATCAGACCGAGGTTGGGGATCGAGTGACGGCGGGAGTTGGCCTCCTTGCCTTCCATGTCAGACAACGCGGCGACGTAACGCTCCTTCACCTTGGCCGAACGGGCTCCGATCTTCTCGATGAAGGAACGGTAGTCCTGGCCGGTCAGGTGCAGACGCCAGTAGTCCGTGTTCGGGTAGTTCTTAGCTACCTTGGGAGCTATAGTACCGATGATGCCGAACATCTGAAGCATTAGCTTCACATCGTGCAGAAGCTCAAAGCTCGCGGAGGTGACCTCGATGGAGGTGGGGCTGGCAAAGCTCTCACAATCGAAGTAGCCACGCAGGAAGGAGGCGGATCCTTCCTTATCGAATCCACGAACACGGGAGGGTACGCGCTTGAACCGGGCGACACCCACCTCACTTCCCCAGGTCTCGTAGAAGGCGGTTACGCCCTCCTTCGAGTTGAAGTGATAGGACGTGCTAGTGGACGTCTTGTCGTATGTCTTTGGGTCTACGCCGAGCAAAGCGGGGCCGTGAGACTTGATCACAGCCTCGACGTCGGGGTCGTCGTTGGTCATCAACAGACGCCGCTCGCCGAAGTGGGCATCAGCGACCAGAGCGCCCAGCAGGTATGCCTGCTCCTCCGCGACCTGCTCCGGACCGAACGACGGTGCCGTGGAGCGCAGGAGATAGTCACCGGGGCGCAGAGCGGCAGTTGTTCGCCACACCCAGTTACCGCCGTCGGACATGACGAGGTGCGGGTGGTTGGCTGTGGACTCGATCCGACCACCGCTAGAGGTCATGATGCGAGTAACGGGCTTCCGTCCGTTCATGAACAGACGGGCGCTGCGCTCAGCGTGCCCATGCCTGTTGATGAGAGGCATGCCGAACTCGACAACCTTGTTCGTACAGACTGCCTCGTGGTCGGCTCGCTTGAACACCTCTTCAAGCGTCAGTAGCCCCAGTCCGGTGTGGATCATGCTTGATTTTACAAGGCATTTCCCTGAGTGCTCAGGACCGTAGAATTGGATGACCTGACCACCGTAGTAGCCGCCACCCAACACGAGGTCGAGCCCGAGGCAGCCGGTGGAGAGGAAGTCCTCTGACCTCTTGACCTCAAGCTCGATCGACTTGAGTTCACCCTCCTTCTCCAGCTTGCCCATGAGAGCAAATACGTCGGCGTTACCAAGCGCCTTGTTGTCGGGGGAAGGCTTGATCTTGGCTTTGGCTTTCTTAGCCATGTGGGGTCTCCGCTAGGTGCGCAGCTTGTCTATTTCCGAAGACAGCGCGTCAAAAAGGTTCACGAATCCTGTGAGGCTGTATTCAGCCCTCCGCCGGAAAGACCGGCCCCCGACGTCTTGCGCCAGGAACTCCCCGTTGTCACCGACCGACACCGAGGAGCGGAACAACACTCGTGAACGTCGCACCAAGCGGACCTGAGGTAGCCAACAAACACCAAGCTGCGTCATGAGCTTGGTGTTGTCGCGGTCAAGGAGTAGACGCTGGTAGACGACGCTCGACGGGCGTTGTTCCGCCCAATTCGAGAGGGACTCATCGAGAGGCCCTCCACGCTCAGTCAGGACGTCCGTTACCTTCAATGAGAGCGCAGGCAAGCCCGGCTTCATCTTGGGAACGTCCTTGCTGTTCTCCGTAAGGAGAAGAAGTAGGTACTTACTACCAGCACGAGTGAACACGTCGTTCACCTCGTCTAAGGCAGTAGGCGCCTCTTCCTCACTCCTTAGGAGAACCAGCAAGGGTCAGTCCTCGTCGTCTTCGTCGGCGGGGGCATCGTCTTCGTTCGCCGTGGCGTACGTGCGCGAGACTCCCTCGTCCTCGTCTTCCTCATCCCAAGGGAGGTCTCCGTCATCGTCATCGTCGACGACGGACTCTACGACCTTGCGCTTCTTGCCAGCAGGCTTGTCCTTGCTGGCGGGCTTCTTCTTGGTATCCTCCGAATCGTCATCCGGGATCTGCTCGTCATCGTCATCGTCGAACGAGTCGTAGTGCTCGGCAGACTTGGCCTTCGTCTTCCCCGGCTTCTTGGCAGCGGCGGCCTCACCACCACCAGCCAGGCCAAGCTGAACGAGCTTGGCTTGCACTTCGGCGACGCTGGGCTGGCCCTTCTTTGCCAGTTCGGCGAAGTTCACCTGGGAGTAGTAGGTCTTGAACGCGCGGAACTCCTCCTTCGTGAGAGACACGAGGGGGTTCTTCGTGGCGACGTGTACGGGGTACTCCGTCTTGCTGTTCTTCTCCTCGATGTTGATCGTGATGTCGAACCCGAACTTCGGGTCGGTCGCGTCGGGAAGATCGTCTTCCTCCCAACCTTCGGGCGGCTCATCCTCGAATGCGTTGTTGGAGAGCTTGACGATGTCGTTGGTCGCCTTCGGCGTCAGGCGGATCGGCTTGATCTGCAAGTTGCCACGGCGCTGCTCCGAGCGGTCGAGGCAGTAGGCGTAGCTGTACTTCGTGACGCTGTACCCCAGCGCGCACAGGGGGCAGCCGCGAGTGTCGTCGCCAACTTCCTCGTCGTAGTCGTGGTTGATACAGAGTTCAAAGAACCCTGTCTTCTTCCCCTTCTGCTCGGAGAAGAACTCAATCCAGTGCATCGGGACGACGCACAATTCGTCCCCCAGGCGAATCCGCTTGGGCTTGGATGGGTACTGGAACTGCTCGTCCTTGAACGACTCGTCCCAACGTGTCCGCTGTCCGTAACCTTGCTTTGCTGCTGCCTTCAACTTTGCCATTGGCTCTTTTCCTTGGTTCTGGTTCTGGTTCTGGTTCTGGTTCTGGTTCTGGTCTTTTGTTTTTGTCAGTAAAGACTGTGATGGTGGTTGGTCTGTTTGACCTTTTGGTGCCGTGCTTTCTCTTCAAGACAAGCCTGCTCGCTGACGAACATCGGAGCGATGACCTCAGCGAGCATGCAGGCATCAATACCCGAGTTTAGCGCCCACAGCAAGACTGGAAATAGCAGGCTCGGATCTTCGCTTTGAAGAAGGGAAGCAACGTCCTCAAGTAGCTGCCGGCCTACCGCAGCCGAGTCCCTCTCCTCGTATTCCTCCTCGACCGCCTGAGCATGTAGGATCGAATCCCCGAGCACAGCCACGGCGTCCGGTGATGACACCAGGATGCTCTCGAAGCCAGCCTCGTCGCCGCCTTCGTCCATGTCCTGAGTAGACTTGTTGGCGTTAGCGCTGTTCGCGTAGAACATCTCAGCTCGCTCACGCAGGTCGGACACACGCTCGCTTGAAAGTTCGATCTGTCCTTTCTGTAGAAGCGATAGCTGGTACCAGGTCGTGGTTGGCAGCGAGATCACCGAGGAGAGTCGCTGCCTTTGGAGCACCGCTGAGCGGACCCACCACTGACAGTGCGCAGTGAAACTCGATCCATCGACCGGGTCATAGTTTCTGGCCGCACGGATCATCCCTTCATACCCCGCAGAGAAGTTCTCCTCCGTCGTGGTCACGCCACGGTAGCGGTGGGCGAAGCGGAAGAGGAGACGGGCATACGCCATCGTCACCTTCTGCACCATCTTCTCGATCTGGTCGTAGATGGACCTGACGTTTACCGTTACGTACCAAGCGTCATCGCGGTGGATCCCAACCTCAGCTTCCAGGACCTGAAGGAAGGAGTCGATCTGGACCATCGCTTCGTGGTCCCCCTCCGCCTTCGCTGCGCACCAGTCGGCCACCATCGTGGGGTAGCTGTTCATCAACGCCGTGAAGTAGGCGCCCATGTCGTCGTAGACGAGCCTAGACACACCAAGCGCGGCGACCTCCTCCGCGTTAGGCACGGTTCCCATAGCATCGTACTTGTGTAAGATGTGGAACATGTTGCTGAGGAAGTTGGTGTGCCGAGGTTTGATCGTGTCTGCCCAGTCATTCTGCCCCGCCGTGCTCATCCCCTCGAAGTCGGCTTCCGTGCTCTTGCGGTAGCGGGACGTGAGGATGAGGCGGTTACGGTCGGTACCCGCCAAGAGGTCGCGGGCCTGGTCACGTAGCCACGTTCGTGAGAATCTCGTGTAAGGGAAGAGGAGGAGCCGAAACACGAAGTTGACGACGAGATCGTCGTACACGGAGTATAGGTCAAGCAAGTCCTCTACCTTGAACTTCTTGGTCTTGCTTACCAGCTTTTCAAGATAGGTATGTGACTGCGAGTCCTTCTTGGACCGGTGCTTATTCGACTGAGCTGATGCCATGGTGCGTACTCTGATGTGAAGAGGGATAGATGCTGCCGCTATCGAAAATCCTGCAAGCAACGCCAGAGAAGACGCGCCTAAGGGCAAGGGACCAGTGTTATGGGCAGAGCTACGCGCCACCTCGACGGAAGTCGGCGCTACGCTCACTCACGAAGAGCGGCGGTTACGCGGTCGAGGATGAAACGGGTTCGTACCGGGAGTTTAAGTACCGCACCAAGTGTACTGATGGCTGGCGCCGCGTGGTGGTCCGTTTTTACGGTTCACTCAGTAAACACACTCGTGTGTGGTGTTGGTGCGACTGCCCGTACTTCAAGTACCACTGCGAGGTCGCCCTCGCGTCGAAGGGCTCGTCAGCGGTGATCCAGTCAAACGGACAGCGCCCCCGGTTCACGAACCCTCGTCTGGAGCCCCGTATCTGCAAGCACGTCTATCTTGTGATCGCTCTAGCTATGCGTAAGCGCAAGCCAGGTGAGCAAACCAAGAACCAGCCCAGCGGTCGTCGTCAAAAAAACATGACGATCAGAGCGGTGTGGGCCGGCGATGTCCTTGGGGGAGCAACCCGCCGCGAGGTGCCCGACTAGGGATTAGCCATCCTTCTCGTCGGACTTGTCATCTTCCTTCTTCTCTTCGTTCTTCTCCTGCTCCTGCTCCTGCACCTGAGGCGCGGGAGCGTTCCCCTGCTCGGGAACCATCACGTCTGTGGCGTCGACTACGTCTCCGCGAATAATGCCGCCCATGCTGCTCTCTCCTGGGTCAAAATGTCTTCAAGATTAGAGTGCGCTGCTGTGTCATACAGAGCATCACTTGTGTAAGCTACGTTACCTTCGGGCTTCAGGCACACTTCCTTGTGGCTGCACCATCGGCAGGTAGGGAGCGAGGCGATGTCGGCTTCGTTGCTGGCGAAGCCTCGCGGTAGAATCTGTAGGTCGCGGGCCTTTTGGGCCATGAGGATACGGCACCGGATCTCGCCCCACCACGAGTTGTCCTCTGGTACGGGCAAGGAGAACGACGCCACCTTGCCGGGGCTGTCGCGCGACGCGATGAAGTAGTCGACCCGCTTGATCGGTGGCAGGCTCGGGTACTTGAGTCGTAGCAGCGAAGCGTAGCTGGCTGCTTGGTGCCAGTACCCGTACCAAGGGGTCTCACTCTCGAAGGCGGCGGAAACCTCTTCGTCCGTCATAGACAGGAGCTTCTCCACCTTGTCGTCACCAGCGGTCTTGACCTCAAGGACGACCGAGAACGTCTTGAAGACGATCACACCATCGGTGTGCCCACGAAGGCCGATCTTGGGGTCGCTGATGACAAGCTCTTCGTACTCGAATCGATCCGCCTTACAGGTTGGGCACCTCTTGTCCGTGGGGTAGAATCCAGGGACACTAGATAAAGGCTTGCCTTGGATTCGATCCTGACACGTAGGACGGGCGCACAACCAGAATCCCCACAGCCTGCCAGTCCGCGCGAAGGCGTTTTGAATGACGTAGTGGACAGCCTTGCCGATCTCGGTGTAGTAGTTACTCTCGACGGCGAAGTCAGAAGGCATCCGCAGGCCGAGGCGTTCCATGACGTAGCGCCGGGGGCAGAACGGGAACGAGGATGGTCTTACGTCGGCAGACTTCCTCCACTGGTTGGGGTCGCTGTAGCTGACAGGTGGGTCCGCCAGCAGCGCCTTCCACGTCTTCTCCATCTTTACGTTTCGGGAGAGCTTCGGACGTGGTCCAATCGGGATGAGGTCGTTCTTACGGCAGCGCTCCAGCAGCGCTAGTGACGAGGCAGCGTTGCTGTTCTTGATTGTCTTGGTGATCTGTTTCAGACCGCGCGCCATCAACATCCCTGGGAGCAGAGTTTGAAGAGTAGGCTAGCTGACTTCCAAGAGAAGACAGCATCCAAGGTAGAGGAGAAAGATGAGGACTGGTTCCTTCATCAACTCGTTTCTAAGTGTCCAGATGTGGTGGTCAAGGGACGCTTCTTTGAGATGCTATGCCCCTTCCATGCCGATAGCAACATAGGATCGTTTGGGGTTAGCCGTTCTGGCGGCTTCTACAAGTGTTTTTCATGTGGTGCCAAAGGTCCTTGGAACAGGCTGGCTGCGCACATAGGAATGGAGAAGCTAGCAGTAGGGGGAGGGAGTTCCTTCGCGTCCACCCAGGATATGAAGGACGACATGACTCGCGCCCTGAGCAAAGCAGGAGTTTCGGGCAAGCGAAAAGAGAACAAACTCCGCCCTATCGTCGAGCCTTGGCCGCGCGATCGGAACTGGCGTGAAGTCGATGGTCGCATCCTGTCCCGTATCGGATGTGTCCGTGTAGTCGACCTAAAGAGGAACGTCCTCCGCATTGGACTTCCTGTACGCAACATCGAGGGGTACCTGCTCGGGTACACCTGCCGCTCTTTGGAGCCTGAGGATGCGGAGCCCAAGTACGCCCCGCTCGCTGCTGACCGCGTGACCTGGCGGAAGAAGGAGCTACCTACAGGGGATGCTCTCTTTCTCGTAGACAGGGCTCTTGAAGAGGATTGGCAGTACGTTGTCATCGTAGAAGGCCCGTACGACGCTCTTCATCTCTACGCGCAGGGCATCCCTGCCGTGTCTATCCTCGGGACGAACAACTGGACGCCACAGAAGGCATCCATGCTTGCGGCGCTCTCGCTCCGGGCGGTGCTTGTGATGATGGACAGCGACAGGTCTGGGCAGGAAGCGCAGAGAATCGTCGTCGACGACATGTCCCACGTCACCCGCTGCAAGGGTCTTAGGCTACCCAAGCCCGGCATGGACCCAGGAAAGCTGTCGTTGAAGCAGGTGCTGTGGGTAAAGAAAAAGGCCGAGTCGATAGTCTTCGGATCGACTACCTGATTTGTCTCCCTGGAGGGCTCTGAATGTTCAGTGCCATTACAGGCAACATAGTCTTCCTATTGAATTGTGCATGACGTAGGTAACTCAGGTATTGACCTGGTGCGGCAGAAGTCTTTAGCTGCTGGTCGATGGCAAGAGTTCCACTCATCCCCTACGAAAGACCTGTACCCCAGGTCCTTCGTGATGCGCAGGCTACTACTACACCTAGAGGTAAGAAGCCTGCTTCTACAAAGAAGAAGGACGTCATGGCTGCACCCAAGAAGAAGTCAGTCGCGCGTTTCATCGCGCACAACAGCGAAGACATCGAGTCCAAACACAAGGCACTGCAATCCCTGTGGCGGATCCTGTCGAAAATGGATGAGAAGGGCACCGTATTCGTCAACGACATAGGCATCATCGGCCTCGACGGTGACGTGCCCAGTGACCGGACTCCAAAGAAGCTAGGTCTGAAGAACGACGAGATCGCTCTCATCCAGCCCTATGCGATCTACGATGGTCCCGAGGCCGATGATCAGGAGTCGGCGACGGGCGTCATCCTCACCACCTACCAACTTCTCGAAGCGGCCTTCGACCTCGGCGCACAGTCGGAGTCGGCCAAAGTCACCGCTAGTATGACTCGCGCAGCCGACGCGAATGGCGCTGAAGAGGAAGCAGAGGAAGAAGAATCGGAAGAAGAAGAAGAAGAAGAAGATGAGGACATGGATGTTCTCGATGAGGACGATGATGAGTACGATAACGATGAAGATGAAGACTGACTCGTAGTACCATCGATCCTTGCATTTCCGCACAGTAGCAGTACGATACCCAACCGCCTGCCAGGCAAAAAACGGAGAAACAATGCTGGACGCACGTCGCAAGCAGAAGAGTGCAGCCTCAACCACTGCCGCCCCCAAGAAGAAGAACGAGTCCAACCTCAGCGGCCCCATGCGTTCGATCGCCATCGGTCGCAAGTATCGCGAGTACGATCCCCCGATGGACGAGGACGGTCACCCGGTGTTCCGCTCGACCTTCGACCCTGCCGGCCACTACGCCAAGGTCATCGGCGACGAGGTGAGTAAGGATCGGGTTGTGAACAACTCCGATTTCTTCAAGCACATCAATGCCACGGTGTTCGGTCCCGTGTTCGGTGCTCCGCTCCGTGGTCGCGTCGCGCGTCTGCTCATCGAGGGCATCAGCGACCAGTGTCTCGAACTGGTCGAGAAGGGGTACCGGGTCAAGATCCCCAACCTCGTCACGTTGGAGCGCAAGGAGCGCAAGGCTCGGAAGGCTCGCAACCCACGCACGGGTGATGAGGTCAGTGTCCCAGCGCGTACCGCGCTGTCGACCAAGCCGACACGCTCGGCGAAGGCGTACATGGCGAACGCCGACTGATCGTTCGACCTAAGTCGATCGAAAGACAAAGAGCCCCTGCCACTCTGGCAGGGGCTCTTTGTTTTGGAGGCTACGTGCCGCAGGTCGATTTCTCTGACATCTCCCGTCTCTTCCAAGAGAAAGGGTCCGACCGAGTATCGCCAGGAGACCCGGGCATCGCAGCTAACCACCTAGCGGAGACTGCCGCTAACACGCCGCCGCAGCCGTCGTCGCTCGACCGTGTGGTCAGCAGCACCAAAAAGAGGGTCAACTCGATAGCTACGGAAGAAGCCTTCCGGATACAGCAAAACATTCCATATCTAGGCCAGAATATCGTTGGCGAGCGCATGCGCAAGCCCTACGCGGGAGGGCTCCAGCAAGAGCGTGTTGGTTTCGTGTTGACCTCTGACCTATGGAGAGAGAACAACAAGGCGCTGGCGCTCCACGCGGGTCCTTCCTCCGTGGAGTGGTCATTGGCTCTGCGAGCCCAAGACGAGGAGATCAAGGGAGGTCATGCCCGGTACGCGCAGGCAAGAAACGCACATGCCCATGGAGCGCATGGAGGGGAAGACCTAACCTGGTTCGATCTACCTCGCGTCAGCTTCCAGTTTCAGGCAGGTAACCTGATGCCTATCCCCGGTATCCAAAATGAAGTAGGTATCCCTTACGGGCTACAAGACTTCTACCTGTTCCTCGAATTGTTGAACCAGCCTCCTCTCCTGCCATCAGGTCAGAACGAGGGTAAGCACAACTACGTCTGGGTCTTCTACACAAGCCTTCAGTTCCCCCAGGTAGTCCTCCGAGGATACTTCGAGCCCGAGGGCGTTTCATGGTCGGATAACGCGGATGAGCCCACTGATCTCAAGTGGAGCGCGAGCTTCGTTGTTCACCAGATGAGCCCAAACATCTGGGACTCTGGCGAGGTGTTCAACGCCTACAAAGAGTTCATGAGGGACGCGGTTACATTCTTCTGAAAACCGAGCGTGGAGGAAGACAAGGGGCACCAAAAGCAGAAGCAAGACACCTCTCTATAGAACCAAGAGAGAGGTCATCCAATGGCTATCCGTGCCTCCAACGCATTCGCTGTCGAAGCCCATCGGGTCCAACCGGTTGACTTTACTGCCGAACACGCACCCACGACACAGACGTACCACGGCTTTTCAATCCAGATTGCGGGCGTAACCATCGGCAGGATCACTGAGTGGACTCCGGTTCAGATGGACCGTGACGTGACGCTCCTCTACGAACTGAACGCCAAGACCTGGGGGCAGCCGGTGGATGCCGTCCCCGGTAAGGCCAACTCCTTCACGATCGCGTTCACACGCGCAGAGGTGTGGGGTGAGGAGATCGAGAAGGCGTTCGGCGCTACCGACGTCTATACGCTGCTCACGAATCAGAGCGCGCCCTTTGCTATCGATGAAGTGTACATGAAGGGTTCTCAGCGGTACCGGCACTTCCGATACCTGGGGTGCTGGTTCTCCTCCAAGGGTACGGAGGGATTCAGTTCCGAGGGCGATGCTATCATCAAGGTGTCCGGAGACATCACCTTCGTGAACCGCGTCCGCCTGGACGGGTAACGAGGACCTTGTTCTGATTGACGTCTCGCGGTGTAGTATGGGACACACCGATGCCGAACCTTATCGTCTACACCGAGTTTACATACCACACAAAAACACCAACCGGGAAGCTACTACGCGCTTCCCGGTTGCTCAAATACAGTGATGAGGACGAGTGGGAGCTGACCGTCTACGACAGCGGATTACAGCCCCTTCGTGAGTTCTATGGGTGGGATGAAGTGCGTGTTCTCCGCTTCATGGAGTCGTACGACGAGTATAGTCACGACATTACTCTTGAAGAGAGCAGTTTCTCTGTAGGGGTATATCGTGGACATCTTTCGCGCTATCGACGCGCCCGTTCTCCTGTTTTTAGTCGTGGTTGGTATCGTCGGTTGTGTGACGCCTGTCGTCCATACTCAAGCTCTTCCAGTAGCTGAGCTGGAGACGTACGACTACTGCGGCTGCGTTGCGCAGTGCAGCGGTGGTGGTGATCCACAGATCGTCTCAGACATGCCTGAGGAGGTATGCAAGTCTCCTCCTCCGCAGTGCTCCAGCATGCCGCTGTACTGCGGAGTGCGCGTGGATCGGCGTGGGGAAGCTAGCAAGGGTGCGCAGAGGACCCCGCAAAGTGATTCCTCGTCCGGCAGTGTGAGGGTTTACGAACTCTGAGGGGAAGGAGCCCCCAACATGAGTGACGAAGACAAACCCAAAGGGTTCGCGGATAAACTGAAGACGGCCTTCACCTCTGGGTCGAAGTTGGCTGGCGTGGTCCTGACCATCGCGAAGTCGAGCGCGCTCATTGGTGCCTACGGCATCGGGTTTTACGCAGAGGCACAGGCCGACCATGCGAAGACCAAAGTGGATAACAGGACTGAGGCCACTTACGAGGCCCTGCGCGACGAGGTTGAAGCTCTTTGGGCAGCGCACGAGAAGATGTCCACCGACGTAGGGGATGTCCGTGTTGACCTGGGGCAGATCGTGCGTGACGTTAGGGGGATGGACCTGAGGGTCCGCGACATCGCCCTAGAGGACCGCCTTGCGTCCCTCGAAAAGAGGCTCAGCGGAAGGAGCGTCGGCCCTCAGAAGCGGTCTGAGGAGCCCTCAACAGGTACTCCGCCCCGACCACCCGTTGCACAGGATGCGCTCCAGCGAATCTACGAGTACCACCCCGCTGCTCAGCGCGAGAAGCTGCCATCAGCCGAAGCGTTTTTTGATCAGCAGAAAGATCAGAAGAAGTAGTTGACGGGAGGTATTTGGACAAGGTATCTCGACAGGAGAGGCGACACCCCCCTTCGCTTCAGCCCCCTCGGCTCCCCCCTACAGCCGAGGGGGCTTTTTTATGCACGAAGCCGGTGAAGGCGCCGCGCAGGTTGGTGTTGGTTTTGCTGGACGCTTAGAAGACCAGCAAGAGCTTATCAGAAGCTCTAGTCACTGCCGTGTACAGCCAGCGTCGGCGTTCTTCGTCGTCGAGGTTGTCGAGAGCCCACTCCACGTAGACAGCCACGTTTTCGGCTTGGCTGCCTTGCGATTTGTGACACGTCAGTGCGTACCCGAAGTCGAAAAGAGCCCCGACAGAGAACCACGACGTGTGGTCCCCAGGAACCTGGTCGAACCCCTGGAAGGTTTTGTCACGGAGGAACTGCCACTTGCTGACGAAGATGTCCTTGACCACCCCTAGAGGATCGTCGAACTCCGCTGTCATAATATAGCAGTCCTTCGATACGACCCCGATCGACTTCACCACCCCACGCATGCCGTTAGCAACCACCCGGCCATCGTCGAGTCTGGTGTTCTTCAGGCAGATGACCACCTCACCTACTTGCGGGTCTACGTCGTCATCGTAGCCGTAGACCTCATGACGAACATCGCGATTCAGCTTCGTGCGCGTCTTGTTCGTATAGGTGATGATCATGCCAGGGGGCTTCGCGAAGTGGATGCCCTTGTCCCGGATCTTGGTCCAGAGGAGCCTTTCGTCGTCGACGTCTGAGATGAAGTCCTGAAGAAGATGGTCGGGGCATCCGTTCCGAATCAGCGTCGAGAGACGAATGATGGGGCTCCCCTTGGCCTGACGGTGGATCTTCTCCAACCGGAAGTCCGGATTACGCATCAGCGAGGCTTCCTCCCCGACCGGAGGAAGCTGACCATGATCGCCAATGGCCAGGATGGGACGCCCGAACATCTGAAGGTCGGTGAGCATCTGCTCTGACACCATGCTAGCCTCATCAATGATGATGAGGTCTACGTCAAGCATCTTCCGACCTTCCCAGCCTACAATACGTCCTGTCGACCTGTCCTCGACCGGGATGTAAATCAGACTGTGGATGGTGGACACGTTAGCGTCGATGACCCCAGAGGCTGCCATGGACTGACGAAGTACCTGAGCAGCCTTACCAGTAGGTGTGGCAAATACGACGTTGACGTCGTTGTTCAAGAGGTCGTAGGAGAGCTTGCCAGCAAGTCGTGTTTTTCCTGTACCCGCGAAGCCCCCGACAGCGAGGACCTGCGTCGGCTGGTTATTCAGCCAGATCATGATGCCATCGAGCGCTACCTGCTGGTCTGGTGATGGGTCCCATGCCGGGGGCTCATCGGCAAGACGCATGACCGGAGGGGCAGGCTTTTCGGGCTGCTCAGGTGCCGGCGTCTCGTTCGTCTCGGTTACCGGCACATCGGGTGCTTCAATTAACTGCGTCATGGTTTTTCCTTTGTCTCACGGTCACGGTCGAGCACCGTCACCCAGCACAGGGGGTCGTTGTCTCGGTCAAGGCCCACAGAGAAGTCGCGGCAGTCGTGACACAGACCGTACTCGCCAGCGGACATGTACTTGTCTTCGCAGTAGCCGCAAACGTAGGTCTGCTTGATCATGGTCAGCGCTGGCACGGCGACGCTAGTGGTGCCAGACACGTTAGTCGTGACCTTTCCTTGCCATCTGGCCCATTGCGAACAGCGTGTCGCTGCGCTCCTGCTCGGCGCGGTTGGCGCGATCCTCCGCCTCGGTCGCTCGATGCGTAGCGGAGGCAAGATCAGCGCGGGCCTGGATTAGCTGCTCGGAAAGCTCCCGTAGCGACGATACCATCCCGTCATGCCGTTCGATGGCGCGGTCTCGGTCCCTACGTGCGGAGACTTCTCTTTCAACCGCATAGGTCCTATCCGCCTTACACGGCCATAGAAACCTCATGCCTGCCTACCCAACTTCCGCAGAACGCGGCGGTAGATCGGGCTACCGCTGGCGACGGCATCGTAGCAAGCGACGAGGAGCGTCACCTGTGCGGCGCGGGTGTTGTTCACGACGTACGCCACCGCGCCCGCAGGCGCTCCGTACACCGTGTCTGGTGCTCCCCCCAGCAGCGTGTCGAGGAAGAGGATGCGGTCGTCCTGGGACGGATCAGGGCGCTCATAGAAGGCGATCTCCAAAGGGAGCGAGTTCTCCGGATGCTGGGTCTTCACCGAGCCACGTCGAAGGAATTCGACCGCCGACCGGCAGACGTCGTTGACCCTCGTCGTGATGGTCTCGTCGGTTACGCTGTACGCCCGTCCGTCGTGTACCTTGCTGTAATCGGAAGTCAACATCCGGTGGTCGGCCACATCGCGACGCACCACGGCGCTGCCTGTCCCTACCCAGGAGACAGGCCCCCGCAGTTGCGCCGTCCACTGGCGAGGCTCCACATAGAGCCGCTCGCCCGTTGTGAATATGGGTCCGTTCATCATGACCTCTTGAGGTTCACGAGTTCCTGAAGGGCTTCCCGAGCAGAATCGATCCGCTCAAGGTGGTCGGCAGAGCCCGCGAGAGTGACGAAATCGTCATCGCTGCGGAGCTTGTCCGCCATCACACGGAACGCCTCGTCCGCCTCATCGATCGCTTCATCTACTGTGTAGCACTTTACTGCGTCTTCCTGGATGAGAGCCACCCAGCGGATGAAGGTTTCGCGGTCAGGAGGCCAAGGTGCGCCGTCATCGACCCACTCTGAGGGTGTCTTCATATCGCTATTCATAACCTTCCCATTCCACGATAACCGCGCGGAGGTGCTTTGCTGTGACACGAAGATTAGCCTGGGAGTGGCAGGCTTCGTTGGTTAGAATGTACTTCGCGATGGCGGCAATGTCATCACCTGTCGCACCTCGTGTCCGCGTTAGGTTACTCGTGGTGTTGGCATTCTGTCTAAACTTGAGGCCAAGAACGTCGCGGATACGACGCACCGTCTCTACATGAACCATGAGAATGTCGGCCACCTCCTGGTTCGTTATTCGTCGTTTGTGAAACGAGATTTTGTTGACCATCGCCACCTGTGCCACACTCGCCCGCGTGCGACCGAGTTTGATCGCGGCAGAAGCGATCGTGTGTTTTTCGGCGAGGCTCGCTAGCACACCTATCTCCGCCTTCGTCCAGCCCTTACGACCGTCCTTACCTCTGAGAACGCAGCGCACTTTCTCGTACGTGGCTTTCTGAGTCACAGCACGCTGTGTCTTCTCAAGTCGCTCGGCAATCTCCAACGACGTCAGAGTCTTGTGGTTGGCGTAGAGGAACTGCACCTCGCCTTTCGTCCAGCGTGACGGCATTATTGATTGGTGGTGCCATCGTGTGGAACGACAGCCTCGTAGGTCGCGGCGAAGCTGCCTCGGAGGGCGTGGCGCTCGCGCCGGTCGAGGGTGGCGAGCAACGCCCGCAGCCGCTCGATCTCGGCGTCGCGGGCGTTGATGGTGGCGAGCCAGCGGGCTTCGTCGTTGAACGCCGGCCCTGCGCCGTCGAACTTCCCTCGGTGGTCGTACTCTGACAGGGACGGCCTAACTAACGGCTTAGTCACGGCGTACCCCTGCCGCATCCCGCACCGCCGCCAGCGTCGCGCGGAGGTCGGCGAGCGCCGCGTGGTTGGCCCACCGGGCGTCACGCTCTGCTGAAACCTCCCGCTCGGTCTCGTCGAGACGGGCGCGGAGGTCGAGCACCGTTTCGTCATCACTTTCCATCACGCGCCACCTCCCTTAAGGGCGGCCATCACCATCACGCACGCGGCCTCGTACCCGCCGGTGTAGTCGAGGCCATCCACCGCGACCGCTTCCACCCGGTCCAGCACCGCCCGCAGCCGCTCGATCTCGGCGCGTGCCTTGTCGTAGTCATCGGCACGGACCCAATCACCGTCCGGTGCATCGTCCATGTACACGGTCGCGTAGGACTCCGATGGGTCCACATCGGCGAAGTACCGCTTCACGTCGTCAGTCATCACCCACCTCCTTCTTGCATGGCCTTTCTCCGTCCGACTCCCTAGCAACTCTAGTGCGCGTTGGCGAGGTTGGAGACGATACGAGAGAACAGACGCTCGATGGCGCGCTCATGCCCGACAGCACCGTCGATCCCCTTGTCGTGGGCGACCTCATGAACAACGGTGCTGAGGGTCTCCTCGAAGGAGGTGAGGAGCTTGCGGGCGATCTCGATCACTCCTCCCTCGTCGTGGCGGTGCAGCCCCATGACGATGGGATCGTTGAAGTCGACAACGGTCAGCCGCGCCTCCACCGGCATGTGACCGAGGGCGGTAGACGCGGGCTCGACGAGGGCGATGACACGAGAGTAGACACCCTGCTCTTCAGGCGAGAGGTCATCCCAGCCGTAGGTCTTCGCTACCGAGAGCTTGAACATCTGACGAGCGGAATCGACCGACCCGATCTCCTCTTCCAGCACCTTGGCCAAGGATCGCGGGACGACGATGCCACGCTTGCCAAGGTGCTCGACCTCGCGGGATTCCGCCATCGAGGTGACCGGGATTGCAGACTCGCCATGCTCCGCTTTGAAGTGCTCGGCGACCTTGGCCGCGATCGCCTTGTTCACCCCGCCGTAGGAATCACCCATCTGCTGGACGTCGGTGTCTCCTCGGTTGAGCATCGCGATGACCCGCTTGACGAGCTTGGGAGTCGCTCCCGTTTGCGTCATCGCCTCTTGCCACGCCATCGCCGCGTTGTACTTGAGATCCCAGTCCGCAACCATCTTGCGGTCCCGGTCAGTGTCGACGTGGTGGAAGTTGTAGCCGGCTGCGAGGTCCGCCTTGTGCTGGACGAAGATGCCCTTGACGAAGACCTTGCCCTTGAACGTCTTGTCGAGGATGACCTCACCGCGCGACGTCGTGACCGCGTTTTTCGGCTGGACGAGGTGGAGGAAGCGAGGCTTGAGCATCGCCCAAGTCTCCTTCGTGATGCCGCCGATCTCGACCGTGAACCGTCCCGCCGGTATCTGACGCTTGTGCGTGTAGATGGTGAGAACATCGGCGCCGCCGAAGGTCTCGGACTCCTCGATCTTGGGGGTCCAGGACTCGTCGTCGTTCACGATCTTGACGTCGTGACCGGCGCGCACGAGAGCAAGAACGCCCAACTTCAAGCCCTCGCCAAAGTGGCCGCGATAGTTTCCGCTTTCCTTGCTCGTGGTCCCGAGCAGCCAGACGTTAGAGTCGAGCTTCACGCCCTCGGAGGAGACGCGGAGAACGTCCTTTCCACTATGGCGGATGTCCAGAGCGAACCCGTCGTCCAGCGCATCCAAGCCGTTCTGCACGACCTCACGCACACCTTCCCAGGCGCCCCAGGAAGAAACGTAACCCGTCGAAAGCGTCAACTGAATCTTTGCCATTGTTTACTGCCCTCCGTTGGGAACATTGTAGTCCATAAGCCAGCCCCGTCAAGCGTTAGTAGACGGATTTCTTTGGTACCTAAAGAAACCTAGTAGCCGAGGTAGTCGATCGCTCGCCTCAGAGCCTCGGGATCGTCCCGGAACAGTCCCAGGGCTGTGTTGCACCGGGCACAGAGCAATCCCCGCACCTTGATGACGCCGGTATCGCGCTCCGTACGATGGCAGTGGTCTACGCTGAGGGGCATCTCGGTGCCGTCCGCGCGGAGTCGATCCTCTGTCTCTAGGCAGATCGCGCAGGCGTACTCTTGAATTTCAAGCATGGCGTCAAAGTCATCTTGACTAAGGCCATAGCGTTTGAGGTTGTGTAGCTGGCGAATGCGGCGAGACACGCCGCCATCGTACAGCTACAGGCACTCAAGCTGAATCACCCTCGCCGGTTGATCGACGCAAGGCACCAATCGCAATCGACGTCCGACACAAGGTCCACCAGCGTGTCCTCGCGCGACCAGTAGCCACAGATCGTCTGCCCGTACACCCACGCCATGTGACGGCGCACCTTGTTACGTTGAGCGCCTTTCTTTTGTGGTCCGCACGCGCAAAGCGGCGTTTTCCAGTAGCCACAGACAGAGCACGTCTCCGGCTCCGGTCCGTCTTCGCTACCATCCATGATCGCCTCGCCGCTCATGTGGTCGATCAGGCTCATCAGACTTCCCCAGGGGCAGGCTGAACAGTCACGCGGTGACCATCATCGCGGAGCAAGCCAACCATGCGATTCGCGCCTTCTGGGTTCCAGGAATGAACCCAGACATCGGTAGGCGCGGTGTTGCGGTTGCGTAGGAAGTGGCAGAAGTCCACCCCGTCAAGGAAACCACCACGCCCTCCCGCGTACCCCGTTGCAGCAGGCGAGCGGGTTGCGACCTCCGGGTCGTAGTCGCCGAGGTCATGGTCGAGGCACAACAGATCGAACGGCCCCTGTTCGCGGAATTGCGTCACGCCCTCCAAGTACGTCTGGGCGCTGAACCACTCAAACTCCGTTCCGATGTTGCGAGACCGCAGGTAGAGCTTGATGTTGTCGTGACGCTGCGGGATGTCGTCGAGGATGAAGACGCGCATCAGGTCAGCCGAACCTTGCTCGCAACCACTGGGTCAGTATCTCTAACACCGGAGCCAGGTTCGCGAGATCGACATAGTGCTGGACGTGGAACAGGTGATCCATCTCTAGTTATCCTCGCGCCACTCGTTCCTGCGCTCCATGAGGGCATCTTCAACCCCCATGAGGAACTCGCCTGCCTCCGCTGCCTCTTCGATGACGGCGACGGCGATCACACCGATAGCGTCGTCGTCTGTGCGCTCGATGTCAACACCGTATTGGGCGCAGAGCGCTTGCCAGTCCGACTCGGGGTGCAGCCACTCGTCGCAGTCCTCGTAGTAGGCGATGCGGTAGCTGAGGTCGTCCTCCAGCCGGTATTCGATGTCGGAAACCCTGTCATTGCCCCTGTCGTGCTTGAAGCAATCAGCCAGGGTGCGGAAGTCCTCGGCGTGGCTGCTCATCCAAGCTGCCACAGTGCCCCCGACGACGTAGTGCGCGTAGTTGGCGACCTCGAACCAGCGACCATCCTGCCCCTCCTGGGGCTTCTCCCCACGCACGACCTCGAACGTGATCGAGTCGCCACGCTTCTCGGGCGGAACGAGGTACAGCCGGAACACAAAGTTGCCCTCTCCGGGGGCGTCAGCCGTGTCCAAGGACTCCGCGCTCGGGTAGACGATGGGGGTCTTCTGGGTCTCGTCGTTCATGGCTGACTACCTACTTGTTACAGTGCTCCCATAGCATAAGCCCCGCTATTGGTGAGACAAGCCTCAGTTGATCTCCGTATCGTCGATGTAGTCGTCGAGCGGAGCGAGGCGATCGATCGCCACACCATCGGCTTCGAGTTCCTCGATCTGGCTCTCGGTGGCGATGCCTGCGACCGATCCCATAGGCACCTGACCCGCCTTCATGGCGTTCACCGTGTCGTAGAAGCGGGTACCTACGTACTCGTACTCCGGGATCTCGTCCCGGCGCTCCTGACGGTCACGGGTCTTCGATGTCTGCGGATCACCCGTCGTGTAAACACGCTCCACGTTGCTCGTCTCACACAGCGGGCAGGTCAGGTCTCCGTCGTGAACGATGGTCTGGTACTCCGTACGGTCCTCGTACCATCCCTCAAAGGAGTGCCCGTTGCCGCATTTCAAGTCTACTACGTACATCAGGTCAACCTCTCTGCCAACCGTGGGCAGTTGCTGGGGACCAATTTCCACGCCTCGTGGAAGCCTTGGTAGCTGAGGATCAAGTCCTCGGCGATCTTGCGGTGGCGCGCAAGCTCCCTCTTGGGGGTGCGCTTGACCATCTCCAGACGCTCGATCGTGGCAAGCTCGCACTCTATGGCAAAGGACAACGTGCCCGCCATTGAGATCACGTCGCGGGATAGTTGTCGGCAGGTACGGGCGACGTCACGGGCAGGCATCGGGTAGTTCGAGTCCATCACCATGCCCGCTTCCTGCATGACGAGGTCCAATCGGCTGTCCTTCATGGTTACGTTGCGCATCTACTACTCCCAATCCCAGGTGCGGTTGCAAGGTACCTTGCCGCCCTGCTCATATGTCTGGGTGATTACGCCAGCGTATTCGTCGGGCTTGCACCTAGTGCCTACGATAGCGTACCCGTTGGTGACGATGAGACGCGAGTGACTCTTTGCCCAGTAGCCAATCTCCTTGGCCTGCTCCCCCTTGTCCTCGGGGAAAACCAGGAGGGGGAAGAAGCGGGTGCCGAAGAGGTCGTCGCTGGCCTTCCCACTGAAGACAGTGATCGCATCTTCTGCTGTAGCGTAGAACCCGTCATCGAAGAGGAACCTCGCGTCGTCCTTGTACACTTCCGAGTACCACTCCTCGGGAGCCTTCAATATCCAAGCGAAGGAGTCGATCTGAAAGTCGTCAAGCTCAGGTGCGCGGAGCTTTACGATCAGGTCTGCCTGGTCTGGATTCCCACGACCGGAAAGCAGAGCCTCGAAGCCCCCTAGCTGCCGCTTCTGCACGCTCTTCTTCTGCTCGTCGTTGAAGAAATCGGCGTAGGTGCTCGCGGTACGCATGTTACTACGTCCACCGTTCATGTGCTCGATGAGATCGACACTCAGGATCTCGCACTCGATCTCTTCTCCCTCGCTACCCAAGGTATGGTCTACCCAACCACAGAGGTAGGTCCGCGCAGGATAGCAGGCTCCCCCATCAGCGAACCCTTCGATCGAAATGTACTGGCTACCGCCGATAATGTGCTGGTGCCGGAGGGAGACGACAACCTTCCGACCAACGAAGTCGCGCCCGTCGAAGTCGCGAATGTCCTGGCTGGGCTCGAAGCCCAACTTGGTAGGCGAAATCTCGCGAGACTTGGTGGTCCTTTGAAGGGCTTGCTCGACGAACGCTTTGGCGTCCTTCAACCGTGTGAAGTCCTCCGACCGAAGCCCAGCCGAAGCGTGGTAGCACCGCTTGCCGTCGCTAACGCGAGGACCGATCACGTGTCCGTAGCCGCCCTTGGCGTTCTCGTAGTAGTGGTAGTCGTCACCGCGACGGTGCCTCCACCGCAACTTGCTCGGGTCCTCGTCCTTGACCAGCTTGTACCCAAGTGCCTTGGCTGCGGCGCGGGTTTTCTTCAGGTCTTCTTTCGTGGTCATGGATTCACGGCCCCCAGTTGCGCGGATTGTTGTCATCCCACAGGTCACGTTCTTTCTCGTCCTCGTACTCGGCGCGCGCGTCCGCATCCTCTGCGTCCTGGCGCTCCTGCTCGTCATCGTCCCCGCTGCACGCGGGACGGTCACACAGCCCGCAGTCGCTTGGTGCCCCACACACGCGGCACTTGCCGGGAGCGTCGCCAATGCTCTGCCACGAGGCCCGGCTCATGAGACCTCCTCGTCCCTGCTCACGATTTCCACGTCGTCGGCGCATGATCCGACGATCATCCGCTCGGTGTCCCAGCTCCACACGAAGGCCGTGTTCTCCAGGGCTTCGCCGCCGAACGTTGGCAGGTCATCCCATCGGCCCAGCGAGGGGTCGCTGCGCCGCATGGCCACCAGGAGCGCGTCAAGCGTGGCAGGCGGCTCAGAGGCCAGACTTGCGCGCACATCAGTCATCACGGCCCCCGGTGTCGTCGAGGACGCGGCGCAGGGCACACCGTGGGTGTACGTCCTCGCAGCCTTCCCAGTGCGTCGTGCCTGCGTCCACGTCGTCGAGATGGGCGATCACAGCCGCCACCTTCGCCCGCAACCGCTCGATCTCGGCGCGTGCCTTGTCGTAGTCATCGGCGCGAACCCATACGATCTCGTCGCCCGGGTTGAACACGGGCGCGTCACCGATTTTCACGACTCACCTCGCGCCTTGGCGACGGCCTCTGCAAGCGCGTCCCGCGCGAGAAGGAAGCCGTCCGCGTCCAGGGGGGCGAGCAGGTGTTCTGCCGCCGCCAACAACTCGGGAGCGGCGGCGATCAGTCGGGCGGGGCATTGTGAGTCGTCACACCGCAGCCGCTCGATCTCGGCGCGGAGGGCGTCGACCGTGGCGAGCGCCGCCTGCATGTCGGAGCTACAGCGCTTCCGCAGATCGGACTCGTGCTCCGGCGTCATCGGCTCAGTCATCACGCCTAACACATGCAAGTCGAACGTGAAGCTCGGGAGCTTGCTGTCGGTCATCAGAGCACCTCCGCCAGCGCTCGCGCTTTGTTGAGAGCGGCCTCAGTGAACCCCAGGGGGCAGGGCTCGGTCTCGGCGATGACACGCCCGTTGCCCGCCACCACCTGACCGACGCAACCGTAGCTCTGGCCCACGTTGCGGACACGCAATTTCAGCACCCGCCCACTTGCCGTCTTCACAGCCTCAACGTCTTTGGTGTTCATCGCATCCCTGCTTTCTTGATGAGGAGGTCGACCGCGCGTCGCGCGTCGAAGTTACTATTGAACCCGTCGGCGCTGTGGACGAAGTCGCGGAGGCAGGCGAGCGCCCGGTGGACCTCGTTGTTGTGGTCGTAGCCAGGCGTGGCCTGCTCCGGCTCCTGCTTGTCTTTGATGGCGTCGGTCATCTCAGGATCCTTTCGCTTCGGAGAGGGGTTTCGGGGTGAAGTGAGCGTCGCGCTCGATGAGACGTGCGGCTTCCTCCAGGCGGCTTCGCGTGTCGGTCTCCTCGGCGCCTGCCAACTCACGCAGGTAGCTCGCGACGTCTTCTTGGCGCAGGTAGATGCTGCCGTTGGTCTTGACGAACCGGATGCCATACATGGTCAGGAGCCTTTCGCTTCGGAGAGGGGTTTCGGGGACCACCAAGCGTCACGCTCGATGCTCATGCCCATGGGGAGCCGGAGAGACTCAAGCTCCGACTTCGAGATGTAGCCAAACTCCGCGCAGGCCGGGTCGCCGAGGTCAGCGAACCCGAAGAAGGTGTCTTCCCCGTCCCACTCGGTGATATACCACGTCCCAGCCCCGACCGGGTTGAAGAGCTTGAGGTAGACCATCGGGTCTTTCACCCCGTCCTGGGCGTAGAGCTTCGGGAGCTTGCGGGCGATCTCTTTGGTGATGAGTTTCATGGTGTTCCCTTCCTTCCCAATCATAGTAGACACCGTACTGTTGTCGTCAACAACACCTTGACAGATCAGCTAGCAGAATCGTCGGGGAGGTCTTTGATCAGGCTGGAGGCAAGCTCCGGCAGCGACTGCTTCACAACGGCCCGCAGGGCAACACGGGCGTTGTGCTCGGTCAGCTCAGTCAGGCGCCGGCCTTCCTCGATCATCGCCTCGATGGTTGTGTCATCAGGGAGGTCCGACCAACCGCTCATCTTGATGCTCATGTTTCCCGTGTCCTGAGACGAGTCGCCGGTCCGGAAAAAGTCCGGCCCGAAATGCGCCTCGACCCGCACGCGCCACTTACGGGAGTAGAGATCGAATGTGACCTCGCCCCCGTGGGTGTTGGCCCGAACCACATCCTGCACGCGCCGCTCATAGCGCTCCCAGCTAGTCACCTCATGGGGGTCAGGGGCGAGTACCCGGTCATCGTTCAGGCTGGCGATCTCGTTCTTGTTCTTGAGGCCCATGGTTTTCTCCCTGGTTATGCGTAAGCAACCCGCGCGCTTTAGGCGTTCCATCCGCGTGCTTTGAAGAAGCTGACTCGGACGTCGGCTTCGGCGCTCTCGCGCATGAAGTCGCGGTTCACTTTCTTGCTGCTGCTCGCGGTGTCCCAGTTAGATTGGTAGTCGCAGTCGTACTCAAGGAAGTCCTCGACCTTCTTGCGCTCTTCCCGGTTGGCGCAAGTGATGTACGCGCGGGTAACATTGCCGTAGGTCTCGAAAACCATCTTGCTCGGCAGGCCGTTGTCGGCGAGGAGCTTGGCGAGCTTGGTCTTGCTGATGAGTCCCTTGATTTTCACTCTGTCTCCCTTGGTGGCATCTCTATTGTAGACGCTCTGCTGTGGGCGTCAAGCATTCTTTTCATGCGTACCAAGCAACATTGAAGGTGGGACAAGTACACACAGCCACCTGAGACGCCCTGAGAGCCCCTCTGAGGCCCATAAGCCAGCCCCCATAGTGGCACCCGTAAGAAGGCCAGAAATCGATCCTGGGGCATCCTATGAAGCGTACCTAAGTACCCGATCCAAAAGGGAAATCCCTGAAAACACCGTGTCAAGAAGTTTATTACAAGTGTATCAAGATGAGACAAGAAAACAGGCCCCGTTTGGGGCCTGTTTTCAGGTTTGGGGCTTGTCCCAGGTGAGAGGTAGGTGGGCCGTCGCCCGTGTTAGCGCCGCTGTCCGCAGCAACCGACAATCGTGCGACCATTCAACTATCTGCGCCATGTCGGCGTCGGCTTCCAGCGAGAAGACCGCCTGCTCGACGACGAGATTACAATCGGGGCTCGCGGCGATCAGCAGCCAGAGGAGTTCATCGTCGTCGGCGAACAGCAGGGTCTCTGCTGTGTACGTGTACGTCACAAAGACTCCTGGGCTTCGCTAGCCCACCGGGACAAATGTGCTTCGTACCCCTCAGCCCACCGAGACAACGCCATCAACGTCAACTCCACCCCACCCGGACCAGGAGGGAGGGAGGCCAGGTAGACAAGAGCTTCTTCCTCGGTCGCGAAGCGGTTGTTCGTGTGCTGCTTATCGGGGCTCATCACCACCCACACCTCACCCCCCGATGTCAGCATCGGGAAGGCGTAGTTACCCGAGGGGAGGTGCCGGTGGAGGACACGAGCGCCCGACCAAGTTGTGTAGGTCACAAGGTCATCCATCAGTGCCTCCTTGTCCCAGTGCCAGTGCGCGCATGTCCTCGACGTACTCCCGAACCGCTTCCTCGATCACAGGTAGCTTGTCCTCTTCGTCAGCGCCCAGGATGAAGAAGATGGCGGACCCGAAGTGCCCATCGTACTCCGGGTCGAGGGCTCCCAGGTCCATCAGGATCTCATGCAGGGGCTCGTACCTACTGTCGCCTTTCATCACGAGGAGAAAGTCCGCATCCGAAAGCGGTAGCTCGTAGGTGCGCGCCGTGACCACCGCCTTGCCAAAGGTCGCGGTCATGCTGCTTCCTCGTCAGGTTCCTCAGGATCAGCGTAAGCGGATTCGATCCGCTCCCCGGTGTGGTCGCAGTAGAGGTCAGGGTCCTCCCAGTTCGCGTCATGCGCCACCACGTACCAGCCCTTGTCATCCGGGTCACAGCAGGCGTCGAGGTTCTCCTCCACAGCCTCAGCACTCAAAACACCGCCGTCAGCAGTGACATAGAACAGCGGGTAGCAGCCGACCGAGCTGTACTTCACTACCTTGGGGATCGGTGAAGGGTCAGCCGCATATGGGTTCGTGTTGCGTACGTCCATCATCACGATGGCAGGGTTACGCGGGTGTAGATAGCTCATTGGGATACCTTTGTGAGAGTCATGATGCCGGAGTCCGCCGCTACAGGTGACCCAGACGGGGCCTCGACCCAGCCCACGTAGCTCTGCGTGTACGGGGTGATCCACAGATGCGCATCGCTACCATCCGCAATGAGGAGATTGAAGCTCACCCTCTCGTGCTTGTTGAGGCTCGTGGGGTGGTCGCGACGCTCGCCGACGACGAACACACGGCGGTCATGGATCCCAACGCCGCTCGTGACCAGCATCCCCGTCTTCACATCCTCGAAATTAAGCGTCGACATCTCAATCCACCTTCCCGATGTAGAGCGCAGGGTCCAGTCCCCGCGACTTCAGAGCGCGCTTGATCTTCGCCGCACACGACGAGCCTACCTGGAAACAGCCCTGAGAATCAGGGGTGTCACTGTCCAGGGGCACGAAACTACGGTCCGTGGTCATGTGCATGTAGACAGCCTTGTCCACCTGCTTCTCACTCATCCCGCGACGGCAGCAGATGCACTTCTCGTCGTTGCCACGACCCTGACCAGAACAGTCAGCGATCCCAGCCTCCGAAACCAGCGCATCCATGTGTACCCGGTCCTGCATCCCGAAACCCCGATGTTTCCTTGCTACCCAATCATAATAGACAGTAGGCAGTAGGTGTCAAGCCTAACGCGACAGATCCGGTTCACCTACCTTTTGTCGGACCCTTTTGGCTAGCCGGCGGCCTTACTACGCATACTGTGGGTAGGGGGAAGTGACATGGCGAGCGAAGACACCACCGTCAAACTATTGAGCCTCCCGAAGTCTCGGGAAGTCGTCGCCCGCTTCGCGGGTATGCAAGACCTCTCCGCCTTCGCGGACCAACCAGAGAAGCTCAAAGCACTCTGCGAAGCCCTACTCGACTTGGACGGCGTTCCACCAGCCCTCGACCAGTGGTCCCTCGGTACCATCCATAACGCAGCCAGACTCGTCAAAGCCTTCATCGACGGCTAGATCAGCACGCCTAGCTTCGTGCCCCAAACTAGGCATCCGCAGCCAAAGATGCCTAGTTTGAACGCAACTACTTGGCATCTTTCGCATTTCCGTTGTCGGGCAAAGACGAGCGTCTACTATGTTGGCAGGAGGACAGCCAACATGCTGCACAACATCGAAGACATCGCCAAGTACCTGGGGGCCAAGGAAGCCACGAACGAGTCGATCAGCCACCGGGTCTACAAGGACACCGAGTGCGGGGCCTGGGCGGAGGTCAAGAACAACACCTTCCGCACCGGGTCCATCGTGGAAGGTGCTGACGCCGAGACAACCATCCACACTGTCAAGTTGCCCGCCGAAGAAGAAGAGATCGACCAAGCCATCCAAGGCGTTGAAGCCGAGGCCGATGACATCTGGGCGGAGCACCACGAAGACGAGCACGCTGAATCATGAGCCACATCCGAAAAGCACTCAGGGCCGTCGAAGAAGCGGCCAAAGTCATGGCCGGCAAACCACCGTCCAAAGCACAAGTCAACTACGTCCTCCACATCATCAGGCAAAAGGGGCTCAAAGAACCGACACAAGAGCAGGTGCAAGAGATGGACGCCGACCAGGTCAGCGATCTGATCGATGGACTCAAGAGCAAACGGGGTCGAGCCGTCTGGTACGGCAACGGGCAGTTCTCTCACTGGCAACGGTGAGCTAGGGGCACCCTGTCGTATGGACAGCAAGACCCGAAGAACCATCGCCCAAGCACTCAGGGAAGCAGCTCACTCCTTGAGCGCGGCTAAGCTCGCCACCAAGGGAACACGGGTCACAGGCACCTTCTACGGAGACGACCAAGGTCTGTGGGAATACACGGAAGGTTACCCTCTCAATATTCTAAAAATGGGTTGGTCGTGGGAGGGCTCGATCGCCATGTCATCTGAAAACCAATGGCGTAACCTGTCAGTTACAGGTGCTACGGAGCACAGCCGTGGATTTAGGAAGGCGCTGAAGGAGATCGTAAAGGAGTACCCAGAGGTCAGGGACTTCTTAATCTCTTTCGACGGCCCCTATAAAGAGGTGTCCGATCTCGTTGACGGGGAGGAAGAGGCAGACCTAAGCAAAGTTACCTTCTACCACGGCACGACTTCTACGTTGCTGGATGTAATCCAGGCCGAGGGGCTCAAACCTCGGAGCATAACGAAGCGCGATCCATCCTTCGGATCTGAATTCAGGGCGCCAGATGGCCGAGACGACGCCATTTACCTCACGACGCAGATGGGTATGGCCCGCGCTGCTGCTTTCTCAGCCACTAAGAACGAGGTGAGGAGAAAAGAAACGCCGGGCAAGCCTGTCATCTTCGTCGTCAGCGGGCTCAACCCGCGCTACCTCGTAGCCGACGAGGACAGCGGGGAGACAGACCCGGTGAAGAGCTTGGAGCGCATCGGCTCCATCGCTTACACCAGGCCCATCCACCCACGCTTGATCAAAAAGGTTCTCAAGGTGTAGCTAGGACACCCGCCAAACGTCGTACAAAGCCTTCTGGCCGCTCAGCGAGAACGAGACCCCGGGGATGAAGTGCCCTGCTCTCAGATTCTCAGGGCGGCAGCCTTCCGGGTAGCCACCGTAAGTGCTGATGTAAACGTTGTCCTCGCCAACAACCCCGATCAGACCCGGCGTGTTGATGTGGCCGCTGCTGTCGCGGCCAGGCTCCCCATCCTTCGGGTTCCACAAGATGAACTGCATGTACGGACTCCTTGGTAGATGTACCAACACATAACACGTAACATTTGTCGACGGCAAATCCTCGCGCCAACGGTGAGCTAGAGCCACCCTTGACGACGCAGGGGAACCAGGTACCCTCACCCACGAGCTGAGCGACCAGGGGAAACGGCGAGATGGTCTGGGAAACCAAAACCACACAGGTCTACGAGGAACATTACCTCCAAAACCACCGCCACGAAGAACAAGCACTCCGATGGGTCGCCACTCAACACGCTCTCAACCCAAGACACGGGCACGGCG